>Ga0114956_1000455_pt1 | contig 29459 bp, 25 predicted proteins | sample MaitaG_FD_87304 | JGI IMG/M metagenome (GOLD analysis project Ga0114956, IMG submission 87304) | Marine algal microbial communities from Maine, USA - Maine_Asex2 metaG | ecosystem: Host-associated > Algae > Red algae > Unclassified | place: Maine, USA | collected 2015-01-05
CCTCCGAGCCTCTGTGAACCCCTCCGAGCCTCTATGAACCCCTCCGAGCCTCTGTTAACACCGCGAATCGAACCGTTCACCTGCTGTTAACCAACCGGTGGGCAGCCCGAAAGGTCGACTCCTTAGCGTTCGACATGCACCCCCACAGAGGAACAACGTATGAATGTGAATCGTTCGCAGCTGTCGCGAGTACTTGGTTTGATGCTGACACTGGCGCTGCTAGCAACCGCCTGCGGTGGATCTGAGGGCTCCGCTGACGACGGAGCGAGTTCGGGCGACGCCGGGACCGATTCGGCCGATGCCGTAAGTGCCGATGGCGGACTGACCGGAGAGTTCCTCATTTCGGGTTCGTCAACCGTGTTCCCGATCATGAACAAGCAAGCCGAGGAATTCGGCGCCGCAAACCCGGGCATCGCAATCGCCGTTGAAGGTCCTGGTTCAGGTGACGGCGCCAAGTTGTTCTGCTCAGGTGACATTCCTATTGGCAACGCCAGCCGTCAATACAAGGCCGAAGAGCTCGAAGCCTGCACCGAGAACGGCATCGAGTTTGTCGAGCTTCGTCGAGCGATCGACGGCATTTCGGTGATCACCTCGGCCGAGAACGCTGCGATCGACTGCTTGAGCTTCGATCAGCTCTACGCATTGATCAGCGACGACGCGCTCGGTTTCACGAACTGGGCTGACGCCAACGAATTGCTTGCCGATATGGGCTCTGCGGCTGGTGAACTTCCTGATGCACCGCTCGACATTTATGCACCTGGCGAAGAGTCGGGCACCTTCGACAGCTTCGTTGAGATTGTGATCGAGGGCGTCGCTGGCGGCGACACCGGCCTCGACACCGACGCTCGTGAGTACTTCGAAGCAGCTCGCCCTGACTACAACTCGAGCCCTGATGACAACATCATCATCGAAGGTATTTCGGGCAACCAGTTCAGCCTCGGGTGGGTTGGCTTCGCCTTCGCATCTGAAGCCGCTGACTCGGGCGAAGCCAAGCTGATCGACGTGCGTCTCGAAGCCGACGGCGAGTGCATTACGCCGACCGCTGAGTCGATCGCAGCTGCCGAGTTTCCGATTTCTCGGTTCCTGTACACCTACATCAACGTCGGCATGGCCGCCGACAGCCCAGCGATCGAAGCGTTCGTTGACTACATGATGAGCGACGTTGGTCTTGAATCAGTCACCGCGGTTGGTTACATCGATCTCAACGATGCCGACCAGACTAAAGCGCAAGACCTTTGGGCCAATCGCACCACTGGTATTCAGTGGTAGAGAACACATGAAGCAACGAACAGTGACTCCTTGAGTACCTCTCTCGAAACCGAACTGAAAAAGCCCGACCTCGGTCCCGTCGCAGCAATGGCCCTACCGGCCGTTGGGCGGCGGGGCATTGCCGCGTTCCTCGAGATCGCGCTGTATCTCGTCGTCACGATGGTGGTCGCGATCATCGAGTTCTATGCCGGCGGTTTCACCGGGCCGACCCTGTTCGGCAACAAGCTCTTTACCACCGGCACGCCCGGCGACTTTGGCCCGTCGAACTGGCTGATCGGTCTCGTGCTCTTCGTTGCGTGGAATGCTCTGACGTGGCGCCGCAGCGCCACCGCAGCGAGTCGCGTGCTGCAATTGGTCTTCGTTGGCGACGATGGTCGACCAGCGGGGTTCGTGCGCACGATGGTTCGCTCAGTCGTGCGGGCCGGGGTGCTGTTCGCGCTGCCGGTTTGGCTGTTTCAGGGCAACCAAGTTTTGTGGCTCGCACTCTTTGTTGGCACCGGGTTGTTGCTGCGAGTCTTGCCGCTGCACCGCGCACCGTGGGATCTCATTGCCGGCACAACGATGGTCGAGAGCTTCGGTATCGACCTCGGCGAAGACACCGGCCCCCTCACCGTGGCCGACCTGCAGGTCGCCGGTGTGCGCCGGTCGCAAAACAATCGAGCGGCCCGCATGCTCAAGGGCGCCGGTTTCGGCGCTGTGCTGGTCAGCTTGCTGATCGTCTGGGTGGTCTTCAGTGAGGCCTGGGAGTTCGTAACCGCCGAAGACTTCAGCTGGAGTTTGCTGAACATCGACGGCAAGCGAAGAGGCTGGTTCCCGCGCCGCGATCTGTATGACTTGCCAACACTGCTCGTCGGCACGCTGTGGGTCACCGGCATAGCCATGGCCGTCGCGGGTCCTGTCGGCCTGGGTGTCGCCATCTACCTGTCTGAGTACGCCAAGCCCAAGGTGCAGCGAATCATCAAGCCAATCATCGAGACGCTGGCGGCGATTCCCTCGGTGGTCATCGGCATGGTCGCCATCTTCTTCATCAGCCCGACGTTACTCAGCAAGCTCTTTGGTGAGATCGGCATCTTCTCCATTCTGGCAGCCGGCATCGGTGTAGGAATCCTGACGATTCCGCTGGTTGCATCGATTTCTGAAGACGCGCTTCGAGCGGTCCCGATGGAGCTGCGACAAGCTGCCTATGGCCTCGGTAGCCGCAAGATCACGGTGGCGCTCAAGGTCGTGTTTCCCGCGGCGCTGTCGGGCATCTCGGCGGCGTTCATCGTCGGCATCTCTCGGGCCATCGGCGAGACGATGGTCGTGGCGATCGCTGCGGGCGGTTCAGGTGGCACGTTGTTTCAGCTCAACCCGACAGAACCCGGGCAGACGATCACTGCCGCGATGGCCAGCCTGGGTGCTGGCACCGACCAGGTGGCCGGTTCGGGTATCGCCTTTCAGAGCTTGTACTTCCTAGGCGCGCTGTTGTTCATTCTCACGTTGTTACTCAACGTCGTTTCTGATGCCATCGTGCGTCGCTTCCGAGAGGTCTACTGATGGCTGCGATCACTGTCGAACTCCGCGAACAGCTGCGCACTCGCCGCTCCGCTGACGCCCGAGGCCAGGTGTTCCGTGGACTGCTGATGTTGGCGCTGCTCGTCGCGTTTGCGGCCCTGATTGCGGTGTTGTACACCGCGATCACGCGGGCCTGGCCAATCCTGTCTGACCGCCCGCTCGACTTCTTGACCTCGAACACGTCGCAGTCGCCTGAAAAGGCGGGCGTGTTCCAAGGCATCAAAGGCAGCGTGCTGCTGGCCGGCATCGTGGCCGCGGTGGCGTTCCCGATCGGCATCGGTGGTGCCATCTATCTCGAGGAGTACGCCGGCGACACGTTCTTCTCACGCTTCTTGCAGGTGGTCGTGCGCAACCTCGCCGGCGTGCCGTCGATTGTCTACGGCCTGCTCGGTCTTGCCGTCTTCGTGCAGAGCCTCGGTGGTCTCACCGGCGGCCGCTCGGTGATCTCGGGCGGGCTCACACTTGCGTGTCTCGTATTGCCCGTCGTGATCATCACGACCCAAGAAGCGATCCGGGCCGTGCCGTCTGAACTTCGCCAGGCCGGCTACGGCATCGGGGCTACCCACTGGGAAGTCATTCGGTCGATCGTGCTTCCGTCGGCGGCGCCCGGCATCTTGACCGGCACCGTGCTGTCGATCGCCCGTGCGGTTGGCGAAGCTGCCCCGATCCTCGTCGTCGGCGCGGTCAGCGGCTTCTTCCAAACCGGCACGCTCAGCTTCCTCGAACAAACGCAGAGCTTCTTCACTGCTTTGCCGATGCAGATCTTTGCGTTCACTAAACAACCGACACAGACCTGGGGCGCCCACGCTGCGGGCGCATCGGTCGCCATCTTGCTCGTCGTCTTCGCGATGAACTCGGTCGCGATCTATATGCGGGCCCGGCTCGACAAGAAACTCAGAAAGTAGGCTGTTGTGGCTTCAACCGAATCCGCTTCGCTACCTGCGACCGAAGAGCAGTCGACCCGACCAATGCTGGTCACCGAAAGGAAACGCGTGTCTGACGTCGAGACCGAAGAAACCGCCACCGCGGTCTTTGAAGTCGATGACGTGTCGGTCTACTACAGCGACTTTCGAGCGGTCACCGATGTCGACCTCGACATCAACGAGCATGAGATCACTGCGTTCATCGGCCCATCGGGTTGTGGCAAGTCGACCATGCTGCGCACCTTCAATCGCATGAACGACCTGATCGAGGGCGCTCGCATGACGGGCACGCTGACCTATCACGGCATCGACCTCTACGGTCCCGACGTCGACCCGGTGGCCGTTCGCCGCCGTATCGGCATGGTCTTTCAAAAGCCGAACCCGTTCCCCAAGTCGATCTACGACAACATTGCGTTCGGTCCCCGTCTCACCGGCACCAGCGAAAACATGGACGACATCGTCGAACGGTCGCTGCAAGGTGCCGGTCTCTGGGAAGAAGTCAAAGACCGTCTCAAGGCATCGGCCCTTGGCCTCTCGGGTGGTCAACAGCAACGTCTATGTATCGCTCGGGCGACCGCGGTGAATCCCGACGTGTTGCTGATGGACGAACCCTGTTCGGCCCTCGACCCGATTGCGACCGGGCGCATCGAAGAACTTATGCTCGAAATGAAAGAGAGCTACACGATCGTCATCGTGACGCACAACATGCAGCAAGCTGCTCGTGTTAGCGATCGCACGGCATTCTTCACCGCCGAACTCGACCCGAACACCGATCAGCGCACCGGTTTGCTCGTCGAATTCGACGAGACGACCTCGATCTTCTCTAATCCCCGCGACGAACGCACCGAGAACTACATAACTGGCCGCTTCGGTTGATCCGTCTCCAGCCGCCAAGCTGCCTCAGCGAAAGACTGGCCACATCATGAGCGACCTGAGAACGTCATTTCACGACGACCTCGATGCAATGCGTCTCGAAGTCGTGCGCATGTGCGCGATGGTCACCGAGATGATTCCGCGCGCCACCGATGCGTTTTTGAACAACGACCTCGCAGCTGCCAAACGACTCATTCAAGAAGACGACTTGCTCGACGCCGTGTCGATCAATCTCGATCTGATGTGCACCCAGCTGCTGGCGCTGCAACAGCCGTTGGCGACCGATCTACGTGAGATCGTCGCTGCGATTCGTCTGAACCCCGAGATCGAACGATCGGGCGATTTGGTTGTCAATATCGCCAAGGCGACCCGTCGCATGTTCGGCACCGAGTACGAGCCAGATGTTCGCGGCTTGATTCTCAAGATGAGCGACGAAGCCCAGCGCATGTTCCGGTTGGCGGGCGAGGCCTATTCGATGCGAGACGTCGCCTTGGGCGCTGCGCTCGATGACATCGATGATCGCCTCGATGAACTCGCCAACGATCTGATTGAGGCAATCCTCGAAGATCACACTTCTCAAGAAATCGACAAGCAGACCACGGTGCAGATGGCGCTCATCGCCCGCTTCTACGAACGAGTCGGCGATCACGCAGTCAACATCGGCGAATGGGTCCGGTTCGTTGTTGAGGGGTGGCGCCCTGAAGACGCCGGAGCAGCCCGTGCTGACAAGGCCGCGCGAGCGAACCCGACCAGCCCAACCATCAAAGACGAAGACTGAGCAAGGCACCGAATGAGTAAACGAGTACTGGTAACCAACGACGACGGCATCGACGCGAAGGGCCTTCGGGTTCTTACTGCGACGTTGGTTGCGCACGGATACACCCCGCTTGTTGTCGCACCTGATCAGGACTACAGCGGGGCCTCTGGCTCACTGCTGAGCTTGACATCGCGACCCGATGCTCTCGACCGCAGCGAGATTCGCTACGAAGAACGCACCCTCGAAGAAGCTCCAGGTGTCGAGGCCTATGCCATCGATGGCCCGCCGGCGCTCTGCGCACTGCTCGCGATCCGCGGGGCGTTTGGTCCGATGCCCGATCTCGTGACCTCAGGCATCAACTTCGGTCTCAACGCAGGCCCAGCGGTGACCCACAGCGGCACCGTGAACGCGGCGCTCACGACATCAAAGGCTGGCATCCCGTCGCTGGCGATCAGCGCTCATTTCTCGCCTGAGGAACCCGACGAAATGCGCTACGACACGGCGGCCGAGGTCGCGATGTGGGTGCTCGCCGAGCAAGCAATTGCAGGTACGCCTCTCGTGAGTCTCAATGTGCCGCGTTGTGACCTCAGCGACGTCAAGGGCATTCGTTCGGCCCCTCTCGCCGAGACGTTCCGTTGGCGTTCGTTTGTCGAGCCTGCTGCCGACGGCGTGATCACGCGCACCTTCGAGCAGACCGACGAAGCCTTGGTGCCCGGAACCGACACTGACCTGGTCGACCAGGGCTGGGCCACAATCAGTGCGCTCGTGCCGATCAGCGCCATCGAGTGTGATGATCTGGCAACCGCCGCAACCAAGGCGGGCGCCACGGAGCCTGCGGCGTAGATGCCATGACGATCGTCGTGGCGGTGCTGCTCACTGCAGTCCTCGTTGGCGCGGCCGCAACGATCCTCGCCCAACGCTCGACCAGCGTCGCAATCAACGACGCGATCGGTGGCCGGGCCGGCGCAGACCCGGTCGACGAACACCGGCGACTGTTGAGCGACGAGCAACAGCTAGCTGCGAGCGCAACTGCTCGCCTCGAACTTCTCGAGCTCAGCCTCGACGCATTGAGTTCTGGAGTGATCGTGACCGACCGCGCCGGCGCAGTGCTCGCCCGCAGTCGTCTGGCCACCGACGTTGCCACCCGGCTACACGAACAAACCCTCGTCGACGCAGCCACGACCGAGCTGCTCGCTCTCGCGGTCGACGGCGAACCGGCTGAGCGTGAGATCGAGGTCTTCGGCCCGCCACGTCGCGTCTTGTTCTTACATGCGGTGCCGATAAGCGCTCAGGGTGAGGTCGTCGGCGCGCTCGTCGTGCTCGACGATGTAACCGATGCGCATCGCATTGACAGCACTCGCCGAGATTTCGTTGCGAACCTCAGCCATGAGCTGCGCACACCGGTCGGAGCGATCAGCCTGCTGACCGAGATGCTTATCGATGAAGAGTCAGCCGCGACTCGGTCGCAGCTCACCGACCGCTTGCTGGTCGAAACCGAACGCATGTCGACAACAATTGACGATCTGCTCGAGTTGAGCCGGATCGAATCTGAGACTCAGCTGTACAACGAGTCGGTTGACGTGCAATTGGTCGTCGCGGAGGCGATGGCGCGGTGTCGAGTTGTGGCTGAGTCGCGCGGCATCGAAGTGGGCGTGATCGCGCCTGCCGAGTCGATTGTGATGCTGGGCAATCGCGATCAGCTGCTGTCGGCGACGACGAACTTGTTAGAGAACGCGGTCAAGTACAGCGAGCCGGGCGATTCGGTGAGTGTGCGAGTTCGTGTTGACGACGGTGTGCTTTTGCTCAGTGTGCAAGACACCGGTCGGGGCATTCCGGTTCGCGATGTCGACCGCGTCTTCGAACGCTTCTACCGGGTTGATCGATCGCGCGACACCGCGACGGGCGGCACCGGTATCGGGCTGTCAATTGTTCGCCACACCGCCCTCAACCATGGCGGCACCGCGACAGTGTCGTCGTTCGAGGGCGAGGGGTCGACCTTTACGTTGACCTTGCCGATGCGATCAACGACCGACACGAGCCCGGTTGCTAGCAATCCCGCCGAGCCCACCAGTTATGAGGCGAAGTAGATGGCTGACTCGGCGCGGCCCACGCGAGTGCTGGTCGTCGAAGACGAAGAGAGCTTCCTCGAGGCGCTCCGCATTGGTCTGGCGCGTGAGGGTTTTGCGATCGATGTGGCCCGCGACGGGCGCGAGGCGCTCGATCGGTTTGCAGCTGCCGAACCCGACATCGTGCTGCTCGATGTGATGATTCCGCGGATCTCAGGGATCGACGTGTGCCGAGAGATTCGCACGAAGAGTGACGTGCCGATCATCATGGTCACCGCGAAGGGCGAAGAGATCGACGCGGTCGTCGGTCTCGAGGTCGGCGCCGACGACTATGTGACCAAGCCGTATCGATTTCGTGAGTTGGTGGCTCGTATGCGATCGGTCTTGCGTCGCGCTGCCGCGGCAGAAGAAGCCGCGCCCGCGTCGACAGTGACCGGGCCAGCGGGGCCGATCGTCGTCGGTGACGTTCGCATCGACCCTGACCGCCACGAAGTAACGGTCCGTGATCAGTCTGTCGAGATGCCGCTCAAAGAGTTCGACCTTCTCGTGGCGTTGGCGTCGAATGCCGGTCGAGTGTTGACCCGCGATCAACTCATCGACGACGTGTGGGGTCTCGACTATGTCGGCGACACCAAGACGCTCGACGTTCATATCAAGCGCCTTCGCAACAAGGTTGAGGTCGATCCGTCGAAGCCCACGACGATCGTGACGATCCGCGGGCTCGGCTATAAGTTCGCCGACTAACGCCCTGGTGGGGCGGGCGTGACGGATCGCCCGCCGGTGGCGTTGTAGATTGCGAACGTGAGCGAGAACGACACACCCGCCGATCCTGGCTGGCGTGAGCTGGGTAAACAGCCTCGGAGACCGCAAGAAGCTCTCAGCCGTCGACTGAACGTCGATGGTTCGCCGGTCGTTACTTCGTTCGTGCGGTTGGCTCGCACTCATGCGTTTCATGCAGCGGGCGATGCAACGTATGCCGTTGCGCTCGTCGGCTCGATCTTTGCGCTCGACACCGACGCAGCACGAGGCCGAATTCTGCTGTACCTGGTGCTGACGCTCGCACCGTTCGCGCTTGTTGGTCCGTTCATCGGCCCATTCCTAGATCGCATGCAGGGCGGCCGTCGTTTGATGATCATCATCACGCTCGCAGCGCGCGGACTGCTGATGATCGTGCTGATTCGCAACATCGAAACGTTCTGGCTGTTTCCGATCGCGTTCACCCAGCTTGTGATGGGCAAGACGTACTCGGTCGCCAAGGCGGCGACCGTGCCCACCACCGTCACGAGTCACGATGAGCTAGTTGACAAGAACGCTCGCCTTGCTGTTCTAGGCACCGTCGCCGGTGCGGTGGGCGCAGTGCCAGCACTGGGCTTGCAAGCGATTTGGGGCTCGTCGCTCACTCTTAGCTACGCATTTGTGGTCTACGGCATTGGCGTTTTCATGGGTCTGGCGCTTCCCCGAGTCGTCGTCGACGATCCCCAAGAGCCCGATGAAGCGCTCGACATGCGCGGCGCGGGGGTGCGGCTCGCGGCGACTGCGATGTCAGTGCTGCGGGCAATCTCAGGCTTTGTGTTCTGGCTGATGGTGTTTGCCTACGGAAGCAACGACATCGATCTTGACGGCATCGGCAAGGCGGCCGGTGTCGCGGTGCGTCATGCGATGGGGTTCTCAATCGAGGGCGACAACAGCCAGCCGGCCTGGAAGCTCGGTTTCGTTTTGGCCGCGATCGGGCTCGGCATATTCATCGGCAACGTGGTCGCGCCGCGCCTTCGTCTGCGATTCACCGAAGAGCACATGATCGTGGGCGCACTCGGCGCAGTGCTGCTGGCGGCGGTCGCTGCGTTGTGGGCTGGTGGGTTGAGTGCGGCCGTGCTGTTGGCGCTCATTGTCGGCATCGCGCCCGCGAGCGCCAAACTCGCATTTGACTCGCTGGTGCAACGAGACGCGCCGGGGGCCAACCATGGCGCTGCATTCGGGCGCTTTGAGACCAGGTTCCAGATCGCCTCGGTCATCGGGTCGGTGATAGCGGTCGCTCCGACGGTCATCATTCCGGTTCGGGTCGGTGCGTTCATTGTTGCGCTCGCTGCGCTCGCGGCCGCGTTGCTGTACTTCGTTGGTTCTCGAGGCACGGCGACCGGGCGCCTATTTATGCGTCCATCGAAGCCGCCCCAAGAGCGTTCTCGCGATGCACAGCCTGCAGGTGGTGTCGTGCAGTCGGGCGGAGGGCAGGGGCAGTGGTCGGCTCCGCCCACCCAGCAAGTGGCCGCAGTGGCTCCGTCGGGCGCGGTTGCTGGGCCACCCGCACCCGCCCTCCACGAGCACCCGCCTGCAGTTCTGCCGCCCGAGCCCATGACTCCGCAGCCGGCAACCCCGCCTCGATTCGATCCGCGGTCGTGGCACGGCGACTCGGCACAGGACTTTCGAGATGCGCCGGTCGATGACGCCCCGATTGATGAGATACCGACAGTGCCAGGGGCCGCTGACCCCTACGGCGAAGCTTTTGCCGATGAGCCCGTCGAGCCACCCGATTGGGCCTCGGCGGTCTTTGGTGAAAAGCCGGCGAGCGACCCAATGCTGCCGCCGCAGTGGCTCGATGGCTACGCCGGCGAGCCCACCCCACCCCTAGGAACTCCCAAAGTAGAGTGAGTTGCTTCACGGAGCTGTCTGCAGCAGGCGCGAGTTTGGCCGAGCCAAACTTGGTGCACTTCCCACGCTAGGAGCGGGAAAACTGCACTAAGTACGCTTCCTGGGAAGCTGCAGCGAGGAGATACGGACTATTCCTCTTCGTCGGGCGAGGTGGTGGGGACAGCGTCGAGTTCGGTGAGTTCGATGCGGGCTAGCCAGAGGCCGGGAGCGACGATCTCATTGGGCGTTGGTAGCTCGCGATCTGATTCCCACAGCCGAGCGAGGGCAGCGTCACCGCCGCGTTCGACGACACCGTCGACAAACGATCGACCACGGTCGTAGCAGGCTTGATCAAGCTCGAGCCCAAGCATGCGTTCAAGGAAGCGGTCGGTCTGGTCGGCGCTCACCCGGCGGCGACGAAGTGCCTCGGTCAGCATCGAGTAACTGCCGATGAGCGTGACGCCGATGCGATCCATCATGTGGTCGACCCACCCGACGATTGCAGAAAGCACTGCCGAGATCTCGGGCAACATGGCTCGTTGGCGGTCGCTTTGCATGACACCCATAAGTGCTTCGGGGTCGCCCATGAGGCCTTGTACATCGCCCATCGACTCTGGGTTCGAAAGGTCGAACCCGCCGAGCTTGTCTTGTAGCGCGTTCGGATTCGACTCGAACGCGCTGACGTAGGCCCGGGTGAGATCGGCGACTCGTTGCTGTACATGGGGGAGACGAAGTACTGCATGGTGCAGATACTCGTGCAGGCACATCCACAGCCTCATGTCATCGATCGGCACACTCCACTCCTCGGCGAATGCCTCAATGTTGGAGTGCACGACCAGCAGCTCGGTTTGGGCGTGCCTCGGCAGCGGAAGGTCATACGAGCCGAGTTTGACGCGCGCGAGGTGACCGACCATCGAGCCCGCGGTCATCGACAACATCATCGGCCCCATCATTTTCATGATCTGGGACATGAAGTCGGCGCCGAATGGCAGGCCGGTTGCTTCGAGCTCAGCGGGCAGAACGACGTCGTCGCCGCCGGCGCTCATCGCTTGGGTCATCGCGTCGCCCATGGCTTCGAGTAGTGGGCGCCAGGCGTCGAGCGTTGCAAGCGCGTATTCGTGTCGGGTCGCCGGGCGAATCAGGGGAGGCGTTGATTCGCTGACTCGCAAGCCGCTCACCGAGTTGACCTGTAGTTCCGCGACGCGGGCGAGCTGTTCGAATGCAATTCGATCGGCGGGGTCGACGTTTGGCTCGGTTTCGCCACCGGTCGCGACTGAACCTGCGATTTGGCGCGCTTGGGCCCACGGGTCGCCGCCGCCACCGCCGAGCCCACCGAACAGGCCCGCCATGTCGCCCATGTTCGCGAAGAACGGTAGTCCGCCAAATGGATCGTTGGGGTCGCCGTTGTCGTCACTCATCAATCGCATCGTAGGCTCAGCTGTTTGCGATCGTTCATCGGCTGGGGTTCCGATGGAAACTGGAGGCCTAATGCGAGTTGTCGTGACTGGTGTTGCAGGCTCGGTTGGTTCGCGTGTTGCTGCCCGACTCGTCGAGCTCGAAGCGATAGAAGTTGTCGGCATCGATCGCGTCGGTACGCCCGTAGCTGGGCTCGCTGATCATCACCTCGGCGATCTTCGAACGATGGACCTCGACACCGTGTTCGAAGGCGCCGATTGTGTGGTGCACTTGGCGTCGGCCTATGGGCGAAACGAGTTTGTCGACGCGTCGAGTCACGACACCCGCGCATCTCGTTTGGTGTTGGCGGCAGCAGAGCGCGCCAAGGTGGGTCAGTTCGTTGTGTTGTCGAGCGCCATGGTCTACGGGGCCCGTGCCGAGAATCCGATCCCGCTCACCGAAGTCGCACCGGTGCGACCGGGGCCGCTTGCGTTCGCCGAGAGCAAGGTGACCATTGAGCGTCTCGCCCGAGAGTGGCAAGCCAAGACCGGCGGCTCGGTGGTCGTTCTGCGGCCAACAACGGCGCTCGCACGTGGCGAAAGCAGCTGGGTGGCTCGCAGCCTGCAGCTGGCAGCGGCACTCGCGTCAGACAGCGATCCGCGGTTGCAGTTCTTACATCTCGATGATCTCGCAGACGCTGTCGTGATCACCGTGAAGCGACAGGTGAGTGGTGTCTTTAACGTTGCCCCTGATGGTTGGGTCACCGCCGAAGAAGTGCGATCGCTGTCGGGTCGGGCGCCGCGCCTGCGAATTCCGGTGGCCGTCGCCGACGAGATCGTGCGCTTTAGCTGGGATAAAGGGATCGTGGCGACCCCGCCCGGAATCATTGGCTATGCGACCAATCCATGGGTCGTTTCAAACGACGTATTGCGCGAGCTTGGATGGGAACCGTCGTGGTCAAATGTTGAGGCCTATGTCGATGGCTATGACGCGCGACCGTGGGCGATGATTAACGCCAAGCAACGTCAGCAACTTGCACTTGGGGGCGCCGCCGTCGCGACCGGCGCGGTCCTTGGAATCGGCCGCCTGATCAGCAATCGCTGGCGACAGCGCTAGATCGCGTTTCGGTCTTACGGTCCCGATGAACCAAGGGTTACTTGGACAAGGCGGCGTTGGCCGTGGCGCGTGACTGCGAGGTCGACAACCTCGCCTGGTGTTCGCATTTGCACCATGGTCCAGATCGACATGTTGGTACTCAACGGTTCTCCATTGACCGAGTCGATGATGTCGCCGACTTGCAGGCCGGCCGATGCAGCGGGCGAATCGTCGTGTACGGCGCTGATGTGTCCTGATGATTCGCTCTGATCAAATTCGACCATCGCTCCCAGCCAAGGGTGGCTGGCTTGGCCCTCGTGGAGCAGTTGACCAACGACACGCTCAAGCATCCAGGCTGGAGTGGCCCGAGCGGTCTCGTCTTGGGTGAGATTCACCATGGCGATAACGGCCCCGGTGTCGTCGACGATTGCAGAACCCGGCAAGACCTGGGGCGCAACGAGCACCCGGCTCGATGGATCTCCGCTACCGACGTCAGTGGCACCGATCAACGATTCGACTTGGCCGAGACTCATAGTTCTGTTGCCGTGGTCGATTGCCATTGCGTACTGACCTGACCACAAGTGTGTGTCTTGGCTGAACGGCGCGGCCTCGGTCGGTGCATCGATGGCCAGCAGAGCAACGTCGCTGATCAGGTCAGTTGCAATGACGACGGCTGGCCAGCGCCGCCCGTCGTGGGTCCAGGCAAGTACATAGTCAGAGCCAGAAACCAGCGCGGCACTTGTGATGAGGTGGCCATCGGCGGTGATGAACAGGCCGCTGCCTTCTCGCATTCCCGTCGCCGTCGCTGCTTGGATGCGGGGAAGCGTGTGGGCGACATTGCCATGGATCCGGGCAGCAAGCCTGGTCTCGACGTCGCTGGCCGCAGCGACGTCAACGTCGCCAGCAGCGCCGAGTGGGGACACCGCCTCGGGGGCCAATGCTGCAACAGTCGCCGGTGGTCGGCTCGCGTCGATCGAGGCTGCGCTCGACTCACCCGATCGTGTCGATAGGGCGCCCATAGCGATTGCCGATGCACCGACGATTACGACAAGTGCAGCTGCCAGCAGGCCCGCGTGGACGCTGCGCGGCGCGGGCGCGTCAGCGGCGGCTTCGGCTACGAGCTCAGTTGGTTCTGCGATGGCCGCTGCTTCGGCCTCGTGAGCGCGCTGAGCTTCGGCCTGCATCGCTGCAACCTCGGCTGGGTGCCGCCACAGACGATCGTCAGGGTGAGGGACTGGACGAAAGTCGTCAGCCCCGAACTCCTCATCGCTAAGCCCTTCCACGTGACTGACACTAGTGGGGCTAATGTTCGGTGTGCCCGCGGCGCCCAGGCAGGCCCCGTTGCACCGGTACGATGGCGCGATGCAGGCTCCGAACTTGGGTGACGATTGGGTAGGCGTTTGCGACGCCGCGCTGCCTGTCACCGAAGCGCTCGACTGGGCCCACCGCCCCGATTGTGGCGCCGTTGTGCTGTTTAGCGGAGTCGCTCGTGACCACAGCAGCGATCGCAGCGGCGTCGATCGGCTTGAGTACGAGGCCTACGAGTCGCAGGTGACGCCACGACTATCTCAGTTGGCTGACGAGGCACGTCGGCGCTGGCCGTCAGTTCGTCGCATTGTGATGATTCATCGCGTTGGTGAACTCGTCATTGGCGACAGTGCCGTTGTTGTCGTGGCGTCGTCGCCGCATCGACCCGAGGCTTTCTCTGCGGCGCGGTTCTGCATCGACGCTCTCAAAGCAACGATTCCGATCTGGAAGCGAGAGCGGTGGAACGAGGGCGAGAGCTGGGGCCTTGAGGCTCAACACATCATCGAAATCGGTGATTTGTCGGAAGCCCCGGTCGGCGCTGATGGGTCTATTACAGTCTCAGACGGTCAGTTGACCGGTCCGAATGTGTCCGGCGACTCGCTCTCTTGATGTCACCACTGCTGTTCTTGTTGATTCCAGTCCTCGTGTTTGCGTTGGGCTCAGGCGCGCTTTTGGTGACGAGCCGGTGGCGACAGAGCGACACCACTGGACTGCGTCAGGTACCCGAAGATCTTCGTGCAGTAGCACCGATGGTCCGCGATCAGCGTCAAGCCGGATGGCAATCGGGCTATGACGACCGCAGCGTCCGGAGTTAACTCTGGCACGCGACCTAGCGATCGATCTCGGTACGGCGAACACGCTCGTCTATGCCAAGGGCAGAGGCATCGTTCTTAACGAGCCGTCGGTCATCGCGCTCAACCAAAACAGTGGCGAAGTCCTCGCTATGGGTCATCAAGCGTGGGAAATGATTGGTCGCACGCCTCAGTACATCGTTGCGGTGCGGCCGCTTCGCAAAGGTGCGATCACCGACTTCGACGTGACGCAACGCATGATTCGGTTGTTGCTCGAACGTGTCGGCGTGAACCGATTCAACCGGCCCCGTGTCGTGATCTGTGTGCCATCAGCGATCACGCCGGTCGAGCGGCGCGCAGTTATCGAAGCGGCTCGACGAGCTGGAGCCGCCGAAGCCCAGCTGATCGAGCAACCACTGGCTGCCGCAATTGGTGCTGACCTTCCAATCAACGAGCCGGTGGGGTCAATGGTCGTCGACATCGGGGGCGGCACGAGCGAGTCGGCTTTGCTGTCGATGGGCGGTGTTGTTGCACTCGAAGCAGTCCGCGTTGGCTCGTTCGATCTCGACGCGGCAATTCAGCAATACGTGCGACGCGAGCATGGCATTGCGATTGGCGAGCGCACCGCCGAAGAGATCAAGATCGTGACTGGCTCCGCCGCCTACACCGACGGCGAGGTGCAGGCCCAGGTGCGCGGTCGCCAGCTCATGACCGGGCTTCCCGAAACGATCGTGTTGAGCCCCACCGACGTTCGCGCCGCGGTCGAAGAACCGGTGTCGGCGATCATCGACTCGGTGCTGTCGTGTCTGGCTCAGGCACCACCTGAATTGAGCCAAGATCTGTTGGTCACCGGCATTCACCTCGTAGGCGGCGGCTCGTTGCTACGAGGTTTTCGCGAGCGACTGACTCGCGAGGCCGAAGTGCCGGTTCGATTCGTCGACGCACCGCTCGAATGTGTCGTGCTCGGCGCCGGCCGCTGTATCGAAAGCTACGAGGCCGTCAAGGCCATGTTCATGAACACCGGCCGCCGCTGAACCGCTGAGCATCTCAGGACGAAATTCGTACTACCCGGCGTAGGCGTCGGGGTCAGGGTCGCCGTGAAGGGTGCGGTTGACCTCTAACAAGTCTTCGGCAGCTTGGCGTACCTGCCAGTCCTTGTCGTCGAGCGCAGTCTTCAGTGCCGCGTCGACCCGCATGTCGTCGAACGCGGCGAGCGCAAGCACGGCTCGCCTTCGAACCGTTACCCGATCGCCGCAGGCATGAAGCACCGCGTCGAGCCCGGCAGGGTCTCCAATCGCACCGAGTGCAGCGGCCGCCGACTCGCGGCACAGCGCATCTTCGTGGCTCGTCGCAATGGTTGCGAGCGCTGCGATTGGCGGCGAGCCATCGCGCGCTGTCCAGTCGACTTCACCAGCCGCGAAGCAGCTGATTTCGACCACGGACGGGTCTGTGTCACTCAGCAGCGTTTCGGGGCTCGTGTGCGCGACACGCACCGACAGCTCGGCGGCCCGACGACGCACGAGCGGTTCTGGATCGCTGAATGCGGCTTCGATGATCTCGACGGTGATTGAGCCAATGCGCCCGAGCGCCGATAGTGCTGCCGCTCGAATCGCGGCCGAGGGGTCACCGAGATGTGCCGTCGCAAGATCTTCGTCGCCCCGGTGACCAGCGACGACGACTCGTTGCAAGCGTTGCCGTTGTTGGGTGGCTGCGTCGGCCGCCCGGTCAGAGGCACCGGTCATCAACCAGCCAGCAGTTCGAGCACGAACCGGCCCGACGCGATGATCAGCAATGTGACCCCGGCGATAGCAGCACCGATCGAAGCGACGATCAACACCAACAGGATCACTGCGCGGAGTCGACGCAGGAACGAGATCTGAACATCGGGCCCCATCGTGGCCCGATGAGGGGCCAAGGGGTCTCGCCAACCGCTCGATCGTGCTGATCGGGCCGAGCGGGGTGGACCCGCTGGTCGCGGTGCTGCGGCATCACCTTGAACCGAAGGGTCGGTCATCGCAAGCATCTGATGCCACTGGTGGGGGCTGGGCGACACCAGTTGAGCCCTATTGCGCAATACCGTGAACCCGAACGCCGCCGTTGGCACGGGCTGACTGGCGAGCAGGAAGAGCACGGTGACTGACAGTACGAGTACGAGCACAACAAGGCGAACTCTACCGCCCCCGCCTCGGTGGGGCTTTGGCAGCGTGGATAGCGGCGATCAAAGCGACCCTGAGAAGTCGAGTCGCTGGAGCGTCATAGGTCTCAGCGTGATCAGCGTGCTGGTTGTGTTAGCGATCGTTGCTTCACTCGTGCGTCTCCCGTATTACAAGATTGCTCCAGGCTCGGTCCGCGACACGATCGGTCTGGTCGAAGCTCCACCAGCACGCGAGACTGAACCCCAGGGCCAAATCAGCTTCGTGACGGTGAGCCAGACCCCCGATATCACCCTGTGGGATTGGCTTGACGCGAAACTTGATCGTCACTCGATCATCCGGCACGAAGACGAGGTGCGCGGTGACCAAACAACCCAAGAAAAGCGCGACGAAGATCAGCGGCGAATGCGAGCTTCGAAGAACTCCGCAGTGGTGTTGGCCCTCGACAGACTTGGCTTCGATCTCGAGATAACTCCGCTTGGCATCGAGGTTGCGCGAGTGTTTGAGTGCACCGGTGCCGAGGGAACGTTGGGCACCGGTGATGTAATTCTCGCCCTCGATGGCGAAGCCACGCTCGACAGCGCCTCGCTGCTCGGCGAACTTGCCGAGCATGAGATTGGTGACACCATCGTGTTGCGGGTCGAGCGCATTGATCCCGAGAACAGCGCTCGCAGTATCTCGGTCGAAGATGTGTCGCTCACCTTGGGCTCAGCCGATGCGGCCTGCCTGGCCGATGATGTGCGTGCAGACGAAGCTCGCCCCTTTATGGGTATTGGCATCGACCCGCTCTTTTCCGAAGAGTTGCCGTTTGACGTCGGCATCGAGACGGGCAACGTCGGCGGCCCTTCAGCAGGGCTGGCGTTCACGCTGGCGATCATTGATGTGTTGAGCGAAGGAGAGCTTACGAACGGGCTCAGTGTCGTCGCAACGGGCACGATCACCCGCGAAGGTTCTGTCGGCGCTGTTGGCGGATTGCAGCAAAAGACCGCAGCGGCTGAAGATTCAGGAGCCGACATCTTTTTGGTGCCGATCTGTTGCGACAACCTGGTGAACGTGGCCACCGGCGAACCGGTCCCGAGCAACTACGAAGAAGCCCTGCAGTACGCCGATGACATGCAGGTAGTCGGCGTCGAAACGCTCGATGATGCACTCGAAGCCATTGGTGCACTCGGTGGTGACGTCGAGCCCTTCCTTGCCGTTGGGTAGGAGCCCCTGTTCGCCAGGTCGGGCGCCAAGAGTGTTCTCGAAGTTGCTAATGTTCTTCGTGTTGTTTAAGTAGCGATCTGAGCATTTCTTTGGGAATGCCTCAGTTCGACCAAATTGCTGGAATAGCATCGGTGATCGTGGCCGAAGCATTACCTGATGAGGTACTCGATTCTGCAGTAGCGCCGACGCAAGTCGCGCAGCAGACCTTTGAGCTAGAGCGGCGCGGCTTCGATCAGGGCCAGGTTCGAGCCTTCCTCATTGCGGTCTCGGAGTCGCTGCGTGATGCCCAAGGTCGAGAAGCCGAGATGCGCACGCGCCTTGGCCGCACGATTCGCCGAGCGGAAGAAGCCGAGGCTGCGGTCCGCGAAGGCGGGTCATCTGACCCTGCTGATCTCACGCGTCAACTCGGCGATGAAGTCGCAACCGTGCTCGATGCTGCCCGGGCAGCGGGCCAGCAGCGCATCGCAGCTGCGGAGAAGTCGGCTGAACAGCTCCTTGCCAACGCTAAGTCTGAGGCGAGCGATCTACGCCACGCGGCCGAGACCATCATGGATGAGCGCCGAGTCGAGGCCGAAGCCGCAGCAGCCGAAATCCTGAACGACTGCGAGGCCGAGGCCGACCAGATCCGCGAAAAGGCACGATCCGATGCCGAGATCATGCGTAAAGACGCAGCGAGTGATGTCGAACGAGCTCGCAACGAATGCGAAACATTGATTCGCGAAGCCGAGGCAGTTCGGGTGCAAATTCTCGAAGATATGGAACGCCGTCGGCGCCAGTCTCGAGCCCAAGTCGAACGACTTCGCGTTGGCCGCGACCGACTGTTGCGTAGCTACGACGTCGTGCGTCGCACACTTGACGAGTCGACGGGTGAACTCAAGACGTCGTTGCGCGAGGCCAAGGTGCTTGGCGACACCGCTGCTCGCAAGGTTGCTGGCGAACCGTTGGCATCAGCCGCACAACTCGAAGATGAGCTTGCTGCCAAGCGACTGCTGTCGACCCGCCCGACTCCGGCACCCAACGTAGAAGAAGACGCATCGGTTCCACCGCAGGCTCAACTGCCCGACGTCGATCTGCGCCAGGGTGCCCCAACAGCAGTGCGCCCCTTCAGCGAAGTCGTTGCCCCGACGCCTCGGCGCTTGCCCGATACGCCCAAGCCCCCGCCGGTCGCGCCAAAGATCAAAGTCGACTCAGTACAACCCGATGCCGTCGAGGAACCAGCAACCGAGCAATCAGTCTCTGAGGACGCAACTTCCAAGAAACCAATCTCTGAGGAACCAGTCTCTGAGGACACGATCTCTAAGGAACCAGTCTCTGAGGTCGAAGAGGCTGTACCCGAAGAAGAGGCGATCGCCGCCGAAGAGTATGTCGGCGAAGATCTCGACCTGAGTGGGCTTCCTGAGGGCGAGCTCGACGTCGTTGAGCCCAATGACGAGGTCGAAGAGGTAGTTGCGCTGGCCGCGAGCCTCGAAGATGGGCCAACCACACCAGCCCTGATCGAAGGCCCGCCTTCGGAAGAACCACAGGCCCCGGAGGGACCACAGGCCCCCGAGGCACCACAGTCATCTGGGCTGTTTGCCGAGCTGCGAGAACAAAAGAAGCCTGCAGTCACATCACCAGCGACATCCACCAAGAAGAAGCCGACCAAGAAGAAGCCGGCTGCCAGCACGCAAACCAGCAAGCAAAAGCATGAGGAAAAGCGAGCTGGCGCCGAGCGGGCCAAGGCGGCGAAACATCGCACCGCAATGGCTAACCAACGCGACGCAATTGTCGCCGAAGTCAGCAAAGAGATCGAGAAGCGACTCAAGCGCGGTTTGGCCGATGAACAGAACGACGTGCTCGCAGGTATTCGTGGCGCTGGCAAACCGCGACGCGGCCGCAAACCAATCACCTTGATCTCGATGGTTGGCGAGACTGACGATCATCTCAATCGATACATCAGCGCTATCAGCGAGGTAGCGGCATCGGCATACGCAGCTGGCGCCGCCCTAATCGATGGCACGGCACCCGTTGCCGAAATGCCGGCTGGTGCAGTCGAAGAAGTGATTGCAACCCAGGTTGTGGTGCCTCAGCGTCTCGAACTGATCGAACTCGGCCAGGTCGAGGTCGACGAACCAGCCGCTCACCTCGACGCAATTCGATCGTTCTACCGCGGTCGAAAGAACGAAGCGCTCAAACCAGTTGCCGAGTCACTCGGTGCGCTACTCGTCACCGCTGGGGCCTGCGAGGCGCTTCCGCCTGATGCCAGCTTGCCGTGGCTCGCTAAATGAGGGCCCCCCGACCTGAGTAGCTCGCACCTGCGGGGGTAAGCTCACCCCAGATGCGGCCCGAATCCAGACTGCCCCGACCTCGACCAACTCGCGGTTCGTCGATGAGCACCCGAGCGCGAGCCTTTCTTGTCGTCGCGGTTATCGGCATTTTCGTGCTGCTGTTGTCGATACGAGGTATCGCCAACTTCGTCACCGACTACATGTGGTTCAACGCCATCGAGTTCAACAGCGTCTGGCGTGGCGTGCTTTTGAGTCAGATCATCTTGGCCGCGATCTTTGTTGCACTCTTCGCGATCGTGTGCTGGCTAAACCTGTGGTTGGCTGACCGTCTCGCACCCCAGTTCCGAGAGCCGAGCCCCGAAGAAGAAGCCGTCGCGCGCTTTCGCGAGGTCGTGGGCAATCGCTGGGGGCTGGTGCGCATCGGGGTTACTGCGCTGTTCGCGATCTCGATCGGCGCCGGAGCCGCGACCCAGTGGAAGAACTGGCTGCTCTTTACGAACAGCGTCGACTTCGGCATCAACGACCCGCAATTCGGCCGCGATATTGGTTTCTTTGTCTTCCGCATGCCCTTCCTTAGCTGGTTGATGGGTTGGCTGTTCACGGCGTTGATGGTCGTGCTCGTGCTGACAATTGCGATGCATTACCTGTCGGGTGGCATTCGCATTCAGAGCTTGAACGAGCGGGTGACCCCGCAGGTCAAGGCCCACGTGTCGTTCTTGTTGGCGGCGATGGCGCTGGTTCGAGCAGTCTCGTATTGGCTCGATCGCTACGCACTTTCGTACTCGAGCGATGGCCGATTCGCGGGGCTTGGCTATACCGACGTTCGGGCCCGTTTGCCGGTTCTGAACCTGCTGATCCTGATCGCGATCCTTTCGGTGGTGCTGTTCCTGGTGAACATTCGCCGCAAGGGCTGGGGGCTGCCAGCGGTTGCTGTGGGTCTTTGGGCGTTGGTGTCGATCGTGATGGGCGGCATCTACCCATTGGCCGTGCAGCGGTTCCAAGTCGACCCTGACGAGACGACTCGAGAAGCGGTCTTCATCGAACGCAACATCGATGCGACCAAAGAAGCGTTCAACCTTGCCGGTGTTGATCAGCGAACCTTCGACTACGACGAAGATCTTGATGCGGCCGACTTGCAAGGCAACAACGACAACCTCCGAGCCGTGCCGTTGCTTGACCCAACGGTGTCGGCCCGAACCTTTGAGCTCCAACAGGTCGAGCGTTCATTCTTCCGTTTCGATCCCACCAAAATTGACGTCGACCGCTATGTGATCGACGGCCAGCTCACCCAAGTTCTGATCGGCGCCCGCGAGCTGAATCGCGCGGGCTTGCCCGAGAGCGGCTGGGAGACCGAAGTGCTGAGCTTCACGCACGGCAACGGTGTCGCGCTCGCGCCGGCCAACGACGTCGAGGACAGCCTGCCGATCTTCGTCATTGGCGACGTACCGATCGACAACTCGATCGAAGAAGACGTGTTGATCGAGCAGCCCCGCGTCTATTACGGCGAGAACATGGGTGGCTACGCCATCGTCGACACCGACCGCGACGAGGTCGACTCGATCGAGGGCGGCGCTCGCATCCCTTACAACTACACCGGCGCAGGTGGCGTCGACGCTGGTGGCTTCTGGCGCCGTTCGCTGTTTGCACTGCGCTTCCAGAGCATCGACCCACTGATTTCTGACTTCGTGCGCGACGACAGCCGGTTCGTGTGGAATCGCAACGTGCTCGGGCGAGTGCAAAAGGTCGCTCCGTTCCTTGAGTTCGATCACAACCCGTATCCCGCAGTTGTCGACGGGCGCATCAAGTGGGTCATCGACGCCTACACGACGACTGCCAACTACCCCTACAGCCAGCCCCGCAATGTGGGGGGCGTTAACTCTCGCAGCGAGCTGCGCGGCGCGCAGTTCAACTACGTGCGCAACTCGGTCAAGGCGGTTGTCGATGCCTATGACGGCACGGTTGTTCTGTATGTGGTCGACGACACCGATCCGCTCATCCAGGCGTGGTCAAAGGCGTTCCCCGATGTGCTTACTGGCCGCGATGAGATCCCGGCTGAACTGGTCGACAACCTGCGTTACCCCGAAGATCTGTTCACGGTGCAGACCAACATGTGGTCGATGTATCACATCGATCGCACCGAGACCGCCGATCTGCTCGAAGGAAGCGACGAGTGGGCCGTCGCACAGGACCCCGGGCAGGTACAGGGCGCTGGCGTCGAGACATCAATCAACGCCGCTGGCGAGACGTCGAGCAGCGAAGTGCGGGTGTCGCCGTACTACAGCTTGTTGCGGCTGCCCGATGAGAACGAGCAAGAGTTCGTGATCTTCCGGTCGTTTGTGCCGTTCTCGGCCGAAGATTCGGTCAAGGAAATGCAAGCCTTTATGGTGGGCGTCAGCGAGCTCGGCAGCCAAAATTACGGCCGCTTGGTGAGCTATGAGATTGAGAACCGCGAAGGCGGCATCGAAGCGCCAGCACCGTCGCTGGTTGCTTCGCAGATCACCTCGCAACAAGACATCAGTAGCGACATCTCGTTGCTGAACGCCAAAGACGAGGGCTCATCGGTTGAGTTCGGCGATCTGATCGTCGTACCTGTCGAGAATTCGTTTGTCTATGTGCGGCCGCTCTATGTGATCGCCACCGGCACCGAACAACCGAACCTTGAGTGGGTCATCGTGTCGCATGCCGACAGCGTGGTGATGTGTCACAGCTTGACTGACGCGGTGCGCGCACTGTTCAACGTGGGCGTGACTGAGCTGCAATCGACCGACGATCCCACCTGTATTGGTGATGTAAACGCGCAGCGCACCCGGGGGAACTCGACCGGCGCCGCGATCAGCACCACCGGTGGCGCGGTGCAAGGCGACCCGATCGAGATTGGTGAGGGTCCGGCGATCGATGAGGCATTCGAGCTCTTGCTGCAGGCAGATGAGGCGCTCGAAACTGGCGATCTCGGGCGGTATCAAGATCTCGTCAACGCTGCCAAAGAGCTACTTGGGGCCGCTAGCGAGGGTGCTGGCTGAGTCTGGCCACTAATAATTGGCCAAGTGCGACCGACGTAACACCTGAAATGAGCGGTTCGACACAGAGTCTGAGCCTGCTGTGGTGCACGATGGGAATGCCATCGCAACGCTGCCGGTTACACATCGGGCGCCCCAACCCCTCTCAAGGAAGTGCAATGACGGACTCCATGGTTCAAGCAACAATTGATCAGCTTCTCGCGAGCCTCGATGGCGAGCTGACTAGTCATGCCCGGGTAGTAGATGCTCTGCTCGACTTGCGATCGGTTGCAGCCGATGACGTGCGATTCATCGCCGTTATCGACGATTCGCTGCGCAATGTGCCAGGTCGAAGCACCGTGTCGACCGACTGGTGGAAGACCCAGCTCAGTACCTTTCGGCTGATGGCCGACGAGTTCGCTCAGAATTAGGTATCGATGATCGCTTGAATGCGCTCAGCGAGTGCATCGGTGTCGAGTGAGCCGGACTCGTGAACAATCTCGCCGCTGTCGTTGATGAAGACATACGACGGCTGCGACCTGATCTTAAACATCTGCCAGACGCGTCCGGTTGGGTCCGCGACGTGGTCAAAGTCGTTCAGGTCAAATTCGTCGACGAACTCGAGCATTTCGGGCAGCTCGTCTTGGCCGGCCACGCCGACGAATGTGACCTTGTCGCCGAGTTGACGTTGAACCTCTGCGACCGCAGGGGCACCTCTTTTGCAGTGCGGTCACCAAGGTGCCCAGAACCACACGAGTGCGTCCTGGTCGAGTAGCGGGCCGACGTCAATCAGCTCACCTTCAAGTGTTTCGGCGACCATTGACACGCGAGGTGTCGCTTGTTCGCGTTCAAGCGCTGAGCACGCGGTTGCTGCAAGACAGAACACGACGAGGCCAACCAAGACGCGCATGAGCCGACGACGCGAGTGGTTGAGCACCTGACGAAGGCTAGGAGTTGTTGGACCGGTTCGCTAGGCCGACCAGCCACTTACCGACTTGACTTCGAGGAACTCTTCGAGCCCCCACACGCCGCCCTCTCGGCCGTTGCCCGACTGGCCGTAGCCGCCGAACGGGGCGCCGGCGCCGCGTGGCTGACCATTCATCTCGACCATGCCCGAACGCAACCGTCGTGCGACTCGACGGGCACGGTCTTCATCGCTGGTCTGCACGTAGTTGGTCAGGCCATAGTTGGTGTCGTTCGCGATCTCGAGGGCCTCTTCTTCGGTATCGAAGGGCATGATCGAGAGCACCGGGCCGAAAATCTCTTCGGTCGCGATCGTCATGTCAGGCGAGACATCGGCGAACACCGTTGGCTTGACGAAGTACCCCTTGTCATGGCCATCGGGGCGGCCGGTACCGCCAGCGACGAGTCGAGCGCCTTCTTCTTCGCCCTTGGCGATCAGGGCCTGGATTTTGTCGAACTGCACCTCTGAGACGACCGGGCCGATGTGTCGACCCTCGTTTGCTGCAATGTCGACGGTGGTCTTCTCGGCGACTGTCTGGGCGGTCGCAACGGCGTCGTCGTAGATCGAGCGCTCGACGAGCATGCGGGTCGGGGCGTTGCACGATTGGCCGCTGTTCAAGAAGCAGCTGCGTACGCCGCGGCTCACGGCCTTTTCGTCGGCGTCAGCGAAGATGATGTTCGCGCCTTTGCCGCCGAGTTCGAGTGCGACTCGCTTGACTGAATCGGCCGAGTTCTTGGTGATCGCAACGCCAGCCCGAGTTGAACCGGTGAACGAAACCATGTCGATGTCGGGGTGACCAGACAGCTGGGTGCCGACGCCGGGGCCATCGCCGTTGACGAGGTTGAAAACGCCAGCGGGGAACCCGGCGTCGTGGATCATCTCGGCGAACAACATCGATGACAGCGGAGCGACCTCTGATGGCTTCAGCACCATGGTGCAACCAACGCCAAGGGCGGGCACGACCTTGAGCGTCACCTGGTTCATCGGCCAGTTCCAGGGAGTGATCAATGCACAAACACCGACTGGTTCGTAGAGGATTCGGTCGCCGGGGGCGTGGTCGCCAAGGGGCCGGTCGAACTCGAACTGCTTCAGGGCGTTGATGAGCGTCTTGATGTGCCCAGCGCCGGCCCCGACCTGCGCGGTTTGGGCCAGTGACATGGGCGCGCCCATCTCGGTCGAGATCGCCTGCGCCATTTCCTCTGAGCGTTCTTTGTAGTTCGCGTAGAGGCCTTCGAGCAGCTCGATACGTTTCTCGACAGGAGTCTCAGCCCAGCTCCAGAACGAGTCTTTGGCAGCGGCGACCGCGGCGTTGGTATCGGCTTCGCCGCCCAGCGAGATGATGGCCGCGACGTCTTCGGTCGAGGGATCGACAACGCTGTAGTCATTGGCGGCTGATGGGGCGACCCATTGGCCATTGATGTAGAAGTTGCGACGGTCGAGCACGGTGGTTCTCCTGTTTGGGGCGAGCGCGCGACGAACGTAGCAGCAGGTCGTTTCACCAACCCAGCTCGTTGGCAACTTCGTCGTTGTGTTCGCCGAGTTTGGGGGAGCGGCCTTTGATCGCGGCGGGGGTCTTCGAGAACCTGAACGGCATGCCAATGGTTCGATAGCCGCCGAAGTCAGGGTGGGTCAGGTCAACGACATAGTCATTCGCTTCGGCTTGCGGGTTGGCCAGGGCTTCGAGCGGATGGTTGAACCGAATACAGGGATAGCCGACGGCGCGCAACATCGCGGTTGACTGCTCGGTCGTCTTCGAGGCGAAAAGTGCATCTGCCGCATCGATCACCGCATCGAAGCCGGGGTCGCCGGGTCGAGACCCCTCAGGTAACGGGCCCGCACCAATGACGTCGTAGAACTTTGCCCGAAGCCCAGGTGAGAAGCCCGACACCGAGATGAGGCCATCGGAGGTTTGATACACGCGGACAAACAGCTCAAAGAGCCCGCCGGGGGCGAGCACGCGCGACTCGTAGTGCCTGCGCTGGGTAGCGAAGTCGACGCCGGATTCTCGCAGCATCGCGATGTCGGCAATGACCTCTTCGGACGTTTCCTGGTCGTGCTCGAAGTGGCTGAACATGGGCGTGCCCATCGTCAACGCCGAACCAAGTAGCGACGCGTCAACCCGCTGACCGATGCCGGTCAGATCGCGATGGCGAAGCGCGGCCAGCACCCCGGCACACGCAACCGATCCGCTCGCAAAGTCAATGAACGCTGGCCGGGTTGAGATCGGGGCGCCGTCGTCGGTGGTGCGATCCATCGACCAGCCGAGGCCGCTGACCGCTTGGGCCAACATGTCGTAGCCGCCGAGCTCCGCGTCGGGCCCCTCGGGGCCGTACGCGTTGAACGACAGCACGACCAGGCGCTCGTTGACGGCGTGGATTCGCTGCCATTCGAGGCTGAATCGGGCGAGATCCGCGCGCTTTACACCGATGAGCGCGATGTCGGCCCAACCGAGCAGGCGGTCGACGGCCGGCCGCGAGTCGGCGCTGGTCAAGTCGAGGGTGATTGCTCGTTTGCCAGGGTTGATGGCGGCGTAGACGCGACTTTCATCGGGCGCGATACTGGTCAGGTAGCGCATTGCATCGCCGTCGGGAGGCTCAACCTTGATGACGTCGGCGCCCATACCAGCGAGCAGACGTCCGCATTGAGGCACTGCGGCGTTCTGTGAGAACTCGACAACTCGTACCCCGGCTAGAGGGCCACCGTCGAACGACTGGGCATCCATGCGGTGACCTTAATCGCGGCCGTCTCGCCTACATGTCGTCGCTGGTTCGCTCGTGACCGGGATCTGTGTCGTTGTGCTGCATGCGGTTTCGCAAACGGACGAGGCCTGCACCGGCTGCCATTGCAACCGCACCAGCCGCAGCCAGCGGCGCGGTCAGCGCGCTACCAGTCATCGGTAGCTCGGTTGGGCTCTCTTCGTCGACCCCGAACGAGGCCCCTACGACACCACCATCACGGCGACGAATGGCCACGGTTGCCGGGCGGGGGCGACCGGCCCCTGCGCCATCTGGCCACGTGCTGGTTTCGGTGGGGTTGTCTGCGCCGCCGCTGTCGCCGGGGTGCTGAATGTTGATGAACACGGTCGTGCCGTCTGGTGTCGAGGTCACGCCGGTGACTTCGCAATCGACCGGACCGACGAGGAAGCGCTTGATCTCGCCAGTGTTGGGGTCAGCAAGCAGCATCTGGTTGTTCGAACCATCGGGCTGGCTTCCGTCGGTTTGGATCCACATGCGCTCGTTGTCATCGACCCACAAGCCGTCAGGCGAACCGAGCATGTCTTCAGCGTCGACCGTCGAGCCATCGGAACCGTCGCCAGCGCCGGCGATCAAGAAGAAGTCCCAGGTGAAATCGGTGTTGGCGGGGTCGCCGCCGGCTTCGGTCCACTTGATGATGTGACCGAATGCGTTCTCGACGCGGGGGTTTGCCACGTTGGGCTCTTCGCGTCGGGTGTTGTTGGTGCAGGTCACATAACCTTCGCCGGTGCGGGGATGCACGGCGGTCCATTCGGGGCGATCCATTGGCGTAGCGCCGAGGATGTCGGCGGCCATGCGGGCCTTGATCATGACCTCGCCGTGATCGGCAAAGCCCGCGTCTTCGTCGAGACCATTCTCGCCGTGAACGAGCGGCAACCATTCGCCGACGCCGCCTTCGTCGAATCGAGCGACGTACAAGGTGCCTTCGGCGAGCGGGCTGTTGCCAGCCGCGGCCTCTGACTGCCAGGGCTTGGCACCGACGAACTTGTAGAGATAGTCGAAGCGTTGATCGTCGCCCATGTAGATCACGGCGGCGCCGTTGGCCGCGGTAGCGAACGCAGCACCTTCGTGCTTGAAGCGACCAAGCGCAGTGTGCTTGACCGGCGCGCTGTCGGCGGCAAAGGGATCGATCTCGACCATCCAACCGAAGCGGTTGGGCTCGTTAGGGGTGAGATCAGCGCGGAACCGGTCGTCGGTGGTCGCCCATTGATAGCCGAAGCCTTGTCCCCCGACGCCGTATCGGGCGTTGAGAGCGGCCTGTTCTTCGCTGATGCCCTCGGCTGCTCCCTCGGTTTCTTCCCAGAAGTACCCGTTGAAGTTCTCTTCGGTTGTGAGGTAGGTGTCCCAAGGGGTGTATCCATTGCCGCAGTTGTTCAACGTTCCGATTGGGTTGGTTCCGTCGGGGTCAGCCTCGGTCTGCAGCAGGCGGTGGCCGGCTGCCGGCCCCGATATCGCACACGGTGTGTTGACGTGAATGCGGCGGGCATAGTCAGATTCGACGACGGCCCACTGCCCCGATGCGTCCATCTCGACCTCGACGACTGACACACCGTGAGCGGCTTGTTCTTTGCGAGTCTTTTCGTCGGACCAGTTCTCTTGGCCGTCGGTATGGATTTGGCCACCAACGGTGTACTCGTGATTCATCGCCAGCAAGCCTCGGGTCGATGAGCCCGCAATCGGAAAGAACTTGATGCCGTCGTGGCCCTGGCCAAGCTGTTGTTCTTGTTCGGCGGCGGTGTTCGAGGCGTCTTGGGCGAACGCTGGGCCCGAAGGGACGATTGGGTCGCCCCATGGCGCGATGGCCTGGGTCACGTAGCCGTCTGGCACGATGACAACATCCGCGGTGCTCGTCGGGATTGCGGTGAAGTCGCCGACGATTGCCGTGTGGCCATCGGCCGCTGCGGCCTTGCTCGCGAACGAGCCGGCGGCCATGAAGCCTGCGGCGCCGAGGGCACCGCCTTTGAGCGCCCGGCGGCGGCCTAGCTCTGCGTCGAGAATCGACGTCAGTGGCCGATTCGAGGTGGGGTTCGCTGGCCGTTCGTCGTGTTCGAAGTTCATCGCTGTGAGCCTTGACGACCTTGGTGAGCAGCACCTTGCTCAACGATGAACGGGGCGTAACGCTCCCGTAAAATTTGCACTGATCGACACTGCACTGATGGACACATTGTCTGCACTCGCTTTCCGCAGCCGCTTGTCGGCTTCGCCTTTGCGAGTCTTATCACAAACTGGGTAGGCCTGTGCGAGAGCCTGTGATAGATCAGTACGGCTTGCTGCCCGCGATCGTTACGCGGTCCATTACCCGGCGCTTTGGGTAGTAGTCGTTGACCGCATAATGCTGCACCCGCCGGTTGTCCCAGACGGCGACCGAGTCGACTTGCCACCTGAAGCGGCACTGGAACTCAGGCCGAGCGACGAGCGATTCGAGGTGGGCGACGAGCGGCTTCCACTCGCCGGTGGTCACGCC
>Ga0114956_1000456_pt1 | contig 29455 bp, 25 predicted proteins | sample MaitaG_FD_87304 | JGI IMG/M metagenome (GOLD analysis project Ga0114956, IMG submission 87304) | Marine algal microbial communities from Maine, USA - Maine_Asex2 metaG | ecosystem: Host-associated > Algae > Red algae > Unclassified | place: Maine, USA | collected 2015-01-05
ACATTCTCGCGCTAGCTTAGCGAATTTTCCCATATACATATTGGCTCCCTCCTTGTCGTCTTGATTGATCAGACTTTGAATAGAACTGAGACAATTAAATATAAAGTGGGGATTCATCTGAGCCTGCAGGGCTGATTGTTGCAGTCCCAGTATCTTTTTATCTGTCCTGGATTCGCGCTCCATCGACTGCACGCGTCTTCGATACAAAATGTAAGCGAGAAGTCCGAATAAAATGATCCAGACAAGGAGAGCAACATTGGATCTATACCATGCTGGGCGGATATGAATGGGAAGCTTGTGGGAAGGGCTCCAATACCCATCTCTGTTCTGAGCCTGGACCTCAAACGTGTATTCGTCTGGAGCCAAATTGGAAAAATCGATGGATCTGTTTTGGGTGTGGGTCCACTCCGCATCCTTATGCATTCGATAGCGGTAGGGTATTTTCCCATTCTGCTTGATATTGATTGCGATGTAGTGAAAAGTCAAGTCACTTTGGGTGTGCGATAATTTGAACATATCCGAAATGGCAACAGCATTTCCATTGATGCTAATTTTGGTGATAAAGGGCTCTGAGGTTTTTGTTGATTCTTTTGGGCTCACCCATTTTACCAACCCACCAGCAGTGCAAAGCCAGGGCTGCTTCGCGCGTGATTTTATTTGATATATCTCATTCGAAGGCAACCCCTCATCAATTGTATAGGTTGCGACCTTGGTGATCGTGTCTTCGTCGAAGCGAATTTCTCCGAGTCCATTTAGCGTTGCAACCCAAACAATCCCATCTTCATCTACATGCACATCTTCGATCATATCGGATGGCAATCCCATCACCTCAGTGATTTGATGAATTTTATCCTGAAGCCAAATGACAACGCCATGCCCTTTGGTGCCAAACACGATTCCCTTTCCTGCTATCTCGTCGATGTCCTCGACTCTGCTGTGAAATGCGGGGTGGGGGATTTTGGGGTGCTCAAGTGTATCATTCGTGTATTTGAAAATGCCTTTGCTATTGCCGATCCAGAGTTCACCTTCGATTTCCTTTATAGCATGGGTTCTAAAGCGCGGTAGTTTTTTAGCGGGGACAAACACCCGCTCTTGCTTGGTCAAATCCAGAATGCTGAAAGCTGCAGAGCTAGTACCGTAAATCAGATTCTTGTCTTCGGAGAATTCTGCTTTTTTTGTAAAGGAGCCATGCACCTTTATCCATGCCCCTTCGTCATACACCCACTTGCCAGAGAAAATGAGGTCGTGGCTCTCAGCATATGCCACATAATAAATATGCTCCTCAAGGTTCTTCCTGATGGGTCTGTGTAGGTCTTGCACAAGATTCGTTTCAGTATTGAGTAGGCAAATTTGACCAGACGCAAAACCCAACACCAATCTTACCGAGTCCAAAAAATCAAGGCAGGTAACTTTGTCTGCCGGTAAGCCGGATTCTTGATTATAAAATATCGTACTGGGGTTTCCTGCATAAAATACCCCGTTGTTTAGACTACTGACCCAAAGTCCTCCATCACTGGCCCGCTTAAAGTCTGTGATGGGATGTTCAGCTAAGAGAGTAATATCTGGCTCCTTCGCCTCAGGAAATGATGATGTATATCTCTTTAGGCCAGGGGGTTTTGAAAAGTGGGACATCCAAATAGATCCATCTATTTCCCTCACTGTCGACACTGTGTGTGGGAAACGGAATTTCTTTAATTCTGCATTTGGAGATATTTCGTAACAATTACCAAATCTTAAAATATAGGTGCTGCCGTTCATTAAGGTGGTCGCCAAGTTGCAACGCACATCATAGGGTTCAGGGATCTTGATTTCCTTTCCATTGGCCCTTTTGTATATGATATGATAAATACCCTCCGAATTGGGGGACGATTCATTATTGATAGCCAGAGTAGTGTTGGGTAGATTCCAGACTCCAATTCTTGTATCATCTGCAAAATCCTCCAGGATATGACGGCCCGTCGAGTCTATTCGCAAAAGTCCTGTACTTTCCAGCATGAAATAAGCTAAACCGTCATGCACATCAGCCAGTATCGCATCAGTAAACCGATCTCGATATTTTTCCAGCACTGAATTGTATTCATACGCGACCATTTGTCCCTCATCATAAATAAAGACCTCACCTGTAATGGTGCCAAACCAGATTCTCTCCTGATCGTCCTGTAAGATTTTCAGCACCACCGGACTGGTCAGACCTGGAGCTCTTGAAAAAGTCTTGAATTCATAGCCATCATAGCGGGCTACACCATTGTCGGTCCCAAACCAAATATACCCCTTGGTATCCTCAAAGATTTCGTGGACTTCCGGACTCGGCAAACCATGCTCAGTATTGAGATTGCGAAAATGAGGTTGAGGGTTTTGGGCCTCTGCTCTGATCAAACTAGCGGTAGATAGAAAGAGGTAGAGCCACCATCTGGACTTAATGCACATTTTTAGCTGCCAGCTATGAGCTCTACAGTCTTGCCGGTCTTGAAGGACTGATCCGCTGCAAGTACGATGCGAAGACTGTTTACGGCGTCGCGCATATGCTCACTCAGGTCTTTGTCATTTTGAATTGCATCGAGCAGCACTTTTTGTTCTAGAAGGCAAAGGGCGTCGTGATCAGGCTCGTCGGCCATGCTCGTCCACGTGTCCTTTTTCGAAAATTCTCCGTTTTCGTCTCGGTCTGCCAGATGTACTTTGATCCCACCTGACTTGGTGTGACTCTCGACGTCGTCGCTGGCTTCCTGTCGCTCACCCGACTCGTCTACGATGCTTACGCAGCCTTTGGGTCCGATGACATCCTTAATGAAGTAAGCGGTTTCCGACATCATTGGTCCCCAGCCGGCTTCGTACCAGCCCACCGACCCATCGTCGAACGTGACCTGGAGCTGCCCATAATTATACATGCCTTCGACCAGCTCCTCGCTCAGGCGCGCCCCTATTGCCGACACTCGGATCGGGTTTGCATTGGTCATGAGGCACATCACGTCGACATAGTGCACTCCGCAATCGACGATGGGAGACATGGTCTGCATCAGTGCTTTGTGCGTGCCCCACATCGATCCAGAACTTTGCTGGTTTAGGTTCATTCGCATTACTAATGGTTTACCAAGTTGCTTGGCTTCAGCAATAAAGTGTGTCCAGGCAGGATGCACGCGCAGGATGTATCCAATCACCAATTTCCGATTCTTGGCCTTTGCCAGATCGACGATGGATTGTGCTTCTTCGACCGTGTTGGCCAGTGGCTTTTCGAGAAAAATGTGGCAATTAGCTTCGAGTGCTTTCCGGGCATACTCTGCATGTGTCTCCGGGTAGGTATTTATCGATACAACATCCGGTTTGGTCTCCGCCAGCGCTTCACTAAAATCACCGTACGTTGGTAATCCGCCCAGTTCCTCAGAGAGTCGATTGCGACTCTCGGCACCACGACTCACCAAGCCGACTATTTCAAATTCGGGAAGCTGATGATATGCTCGGGCATGAGAAGTACCCATGTTCCCACAACCTGCTACCAATACTCGTAATGCCATAATCGTAGATCTTTACAGGTAATGTAGTAATTTTTTTTTCGCTTGAAGGGAAAGTCTTACCGCTGCATCAGGCGTCGCTGATCGTGCCGAGCTCAACTCCTTCGCTGTAGGCTACTTTGATGCCATGGCGACCGAGTATCGGTTTTATCGCATTGCTAACATCGTAGAAAACAAGCCAGTAGTCATCTGGCTTTGCGAAAGAAAATACGCCCACCTTAATGTTGTGTGAATCGTATTCTTCGATGGCGACTTCCGGGGCAGGATCGCCAAGGATGTGCTTGTGATCGTTTAGAAACTCCATCAGAATGTCATTCACCTGATTGAAATCCTGGGAATAGGGAATATGGAAGAACACATCGACGCGTTCATTTCCCACCGCCGAATGGTTGATGATCTTTTCGGCGATCGCCACTCCATTTGGGATAATTACCGTTTCATTCTTTGGAGTCACCAGGATCGTATTAAATATTTGAATGTCACTCACTTTGCCTTTGCTATCGGCAACCTCAATGATGTCTCCGATTTTATAGGGTTTAAAGAAGATAATCATCACACCTGCTGCGAAATTGCCCAGGCTACCTTGCAGCGCCATGCCAATTGCAAATCCTGCTGCAGCTAAGATGGCCAGAAAAGATGCTGTCTTGATACCCACAATTTCTGCGGCACTAAAAAACAGCAAGACCTTGAGTAATATACTCAGCATCGAGAGTAGAAATCCGCGAACGGAACCATCCATTTCTCCCTTGGCCAATGAGCGATCGAGCCGCTTTACAATCATTTGTATGAGGCGAAAGCCAACAAAGAGGACTACGATCGCCAGCAGGATCTTGGGTGAAAACTGAATGAACATGTCCAGGTACTCGGTCAATCGATTTGGCATTGTTTCCATGAGGTTTGTAAATAAGTTCTTGCTGAGCAGCCTGATTGAGTGAAATCCTAAGGTATGCAAACGTCGATATAGGCGTCAAGTTCGGCTCCCAGAGTGACCTCAAAGCCGACGTCCAAGACTATTTCAGTTTCACATTGCAGCATCAGGGAGCCACTCTGCAAAATGCCATTTGCATAAATGAGGTCGATCGCCGAATAGAACCCGGGAAAGATAAAATTTGAAGTTAAGTATATCTCCTGATCACAACCAAGAGCCAATTGGATTTGGTCTTCATCCATCTCACCATCAAAGCCCGTTGCTTTTTCAATGTGCTCGACAGTCAGCATGGGCCTTTTTGCATCCATCTCATTCTGCGCACCGAGCGACATAGCTACGAGCAATGCCAATACAGTCGTTACTACTTTCACCTTAAAAGAATTTAAAGATCAACCAATCGGGATAGACGGTTATACATCTGGCGGGCTGAGGTCTATGAGGGTATTTGCACCTAAAGATAGTGAATCATGGTCAAACCATCTCTTTTTTGCCGCTTCTCATGGCCCGATAGGCTGCTTCTACCACTTTCATGTCAAGCAGGCCCTGCATACCAGAGGCAATGACCTCTGTTTTGTCCATAATGTTTCGGGCAAAAGCATCAAATTGCTCTGCTTGATGTTTGGTATGAGGAAGTGTGGTATCTCCCTCCTTCGTAAATGTCTTCAAAGGCCCGTAGCCAAAGGCTGGCTCAATGCCAAAAAATCCTTCGGTACCTGACACAAACATGCGGGATATCCGCGACGAATAACTGGTCATGCAGTTTGCGATGACCCCGTTGGGAAAGTGCATCTGATAGAGTAGCGTTTCCTCCATCCCTTTAAACATAAAGGGACGACTGCGGAAGGCTTGTGCTGTCACAGCGACCGGTTCTTCTTGCATCACCTGCCGTATGGCATGTACGGAATATACACCCATGTCCATCATCGGGCCTCCACCAGAAAGTGTCGGTGAGGTAAACCGCCAGTTGGGAGAATTGTCGCCAGCATAAAAGGCATTGCTTGATTCGATAAAATTGACCGCTCCAAATTCTTCCTCATGGGCACGACGGTAGGTTTCTTTGGTGTTGGGTTCGTACATGAGCCGATATCCAATTTGAAGTTTTACTCCCGCTTTGTCGCATGCATTCATGATATCCTCACACTCTTGCACGGTATTGGCCATCGGTTTTTCGCAAATCACATGCTTGCCTGCCTGGGCTGCGCGAATCGAAAATTCAGCATGCATCGAATTTGGTAGCACGACATAGACGATATCTATTGAATCATCATCTGCGATCGAGTCAAAATTTTCGTAGTTGTAAAAAGCCGATTCTGGCAGGCTGTGCTTATCCATCCACTCTGGAATTTTCTCTGGCGAACCCGTCACTCCGGCAGCCAGATGGCAGTGCTTGCTGTCCGGTAGCTGGCCTGCCAAACGCCGGGAATAACTGCCTAGTCCTACCAAGGCCACACCCATGCTTTTCTCATTTTGAGCGAACAGCTGTGATGTACCTGGCAGTGACATAGCAGCCAAACCGGCTGAAGAGTGTTGGAGAAATTTGCGTCGATCCATGGTTGTGCTTTTTGAACTTTGGCTTAAAATACGAAGATTGGGTTGAAGGGGTTGAAGGGGTTCAAGGGGTTCAAGGTTCAAGGGTAAGGGTTCAAGGGTTCAAGGGTAAGGGTTTAAGGTTCAATGGTTGAAGGGTTCGGGATCTCGGGCTTGCACGAAATGACTGAGCAAGTCTCGCCATCTCGAAATCTCGTGCTCTCGAAGTCTATTTATAGAGGGTTACAAGGGAGCACTGAGTAAGTCTCGATATCTCGGACTCTCGACATCTCGAAGTCTAATAATGTTTGCGTAACCAAAAGGTTTCTTTTATATTCATAACCAAAAGGTTTAATGTTAAATACTGCAACAATGGAAGAAAAGATCATGACGCTGCATCCTGAAGGCAAAACGGGCGTAAACATTTTGCGCCAACGCTATGATGTGATTTCCGATTTTTTGATGGAAAAAATCAAGAAGCACAAGGTTATTTCATATTCAGATCTGAATGACATGGCTGTAGAAGAACTGACCGATTCATTTGACGGCAAAGTGCCCTGGTATGTGGTTACGGTAAAGCTCGATCTGGAAGCGCGCGGGATCATCGAGCGAGTGCCTGGTAGGAGCCCACATGAGGTGAGACTAGTTAATAGTTAAGGCGCTCGGGCTTTGAAGGATTTAATGGCTGGATGGTTCAAAACGATTCTTGGTCTGGGTTGGAAATTCACTCTGCTGAAGAAGAAACTTAGCACATATTTAAATCAATGAATAGAGATCCTTTTGTGGCTATCGCAGATCCCAATCGTAGAGAGATGATTCGATTGCTCAGTGCAGGAGAAAAGACGATGAAGGAATTGTCTACCCATTTCGACATGAGTAGGCCTGCTGTATCAAAGCATGTAAAAATCATGGAGGAGTGTGGTGTCATTGACATCCGGACTTCCGGCCGCGAGCGCATTGCCTCGATCGATTATTCGGCACTGCAGGAAATATCCATTTGGCTTAAGAAGTATGAAGACTTTTGAGAAGATAGCTTGGATAATTTAGGGCAATATTTAAATAGATAGCAGGGACTATTTGTAAAAAGCCATGCCAGGGGAAATAAAGAACCATTATAATCTCAGTTAACTGAGCGTTTAATGAAATTCTAGCGCTTCATAAAATTTATCACTTCAATCTGACTTCGGACAAGCATAGTCCCAAAACGCTTTGATCAATCAACCTGCATTTTAGCGCCAATATCAAGGTAAAACCATTGATCTAAAGGCCAATATATTTAACACGTACATGCAGCATACCATTTCTTTGCCCTATGCAATGAAGTTTGAGCTTTCAGGTTGGTACAACTCTCCTGGCATTTGGGGCAATTGGCTTGCAGGATCACAGTATGATATTTCTGTGAGGTGGCAAAAGAAAATTCTTCAGGAAAAGGGAAGTATCAAGATCTCTTTTAGCGATATTTTTCAACGCAATCGCTGGAGCGGCGAAAGCACCTTTGGTGATTTCTTTATGAGCGGTGGAGGCCGCTGGGATAGTCAACAAATTAAAGTGAACTTCAAGTACAATTTTGGCGGAATCCAGGTCAAATCTGCTCGACAAAGAACGACCGGACTAGAGGAAGAAGCGGGTAGGTTAGGCGGATAATCATCTGGTTGCGTTTCATCTACTGATGTCAGATTTGCTCGTCACAGAGTCGAAGAAGCAAGCACGTGACCATCTGCTTAAGGCACAGCAGTTGACGAAATTAACGCACGAAAAAGCACTCATTCAATTAAAGTTAAAAGGGTTCAACACGTCTTCGTGTTGAACCAGTTCATTTTTTAGCTAGTGCGAATCTTCCTAAATAGCATGCGCGTGTTGACGATGAATCTTGCGCAACTTAAGCAGTGAGCGGTCTCTGATCTGGCGTACCCGTTCTGCGCTAAGGCCCATTTCGTCTGCAATGGAGGAGATCCCGACAGATATTTCGCGATCGATACCATAGTATGACTTGAGCACGTGAGCTTGCTTCGGTGAAAGAAAGTCGAGCATTGTCTCGATGAGGTGCTGTTTGCTTTCGTTCACTCTAATTTCATAGTCAGGCTCCGGCATAGACTCATCGGTCATGAGATTGCCAACGGTGGCATCGCTGTCGTGACCAGCAGGCTTGTCAAGAGAAGTACAACGTTGGTAGCTGGTACGCACACGTTCTACAACTTCCTCCGAAATCTCAACTATTTCCGACAACTCTTCATAGGTCGGTTCGCGTTCATTCTGCTGAACAAAAGTGATTCTTGCCCGATCGAGCTTCGTGTGGAGTGCATTAAGATTGAGTGGAATCCGGATTTTCTTCCCATTCTGGTTGATCGCCGCAATAATTGACTGTCTGATCCACCAGACAGCGTATGAGATAAACTTAAAGCCACGGCTGTGATCAAAACGCTCAGCGGCCTTCACAAGCCCAAGATTTCCTTCATTGATTAAGTCGGCCAAAGGCATCCCACAATTTTGGTACTTCTTGGCAACAGAAACGACGAAGCGAAGATTGTGCATGACTATCTGTCGCAGTGCTTCTTCTCGCTCACGTCCAGATTTGGTGAAGAGATTGTACTCTTCAGTGGGTGCCAACACTTCATATCGAGAGATTTCAGTGAAGTATTTCTCCAGTGATTTCTCCTCTCGGTTGGTTACGGTTGGTGTAATTTTTAATGCTCTCATGTATTACTAATATTGGTGTAACTCCATAACTAAGCAGATTTGAGGCCATAATGTTCATTTTGGAATAGAAATCTTGCTCCAGAGTGATCATAAATTGTTGCATGATCTCTACGTTACAGATATATCGGGCTATACAGGCTCTGGGGCTTTGCAAGAAAAAGCGGGAAACCCAAGCAGGATTTCCCGCTCATTAGAGAGACTCTCTAGTCCTTACGGCTTGATGAACAATTTGCAGTACGCCTTAAATTGGTCAGATCTGTAAGAATGTAGGTGCGTCCCGAGTCAGGAAGTAAAACCAGCGATGACTGCCAGCTCTCCGTATCCGCACATAGTAGAATTTTGCACCGTCGACATCATTCCAACTGATTTTCACTTGATTGTGGTTCAAGCGCGTGACGTCAAATTCATTGGGTGCTGAGCAACCGGGATCACAATCGTCTCCCGCATTTCGGATTACGGTGATCGGATTTGAAAGCGCAAAGCAACCTTCCAGATCTCCTGTATTTGCACCCACTTCAGCACCGGAAAGGTCTCCGTTGTATCCAAGGTACCACACGAGGCACGTACCAGCTCCAGCTCCTTCGAGATCGAATGGCGGAGCAGGAGGCAATGCCAAGATATTGAGCTCGTCATCGGTGATGACCCATGCAGAGTTTTCGCCAGAGCCACCTTCCATCGTTTCATCGAATGCATCAGACTCACCGTCGCCAGTGCAGATGGTAATTCCTGTGCCACCATCAGTAATCTTTATACTGGCCGCTTCAGGTTCGTCGCAATCTATTTCACAGTCGTCACCAGCATTTCGAATCACAGTAATTTTATTCAGATATCACTTCTTTTCTACTTCCTCCATCGCATGAATTAGCCATGGAATATTATAAATATGAGTCCATCCAAATACCCTCAGCCCTTGGGTTGGCCCCCAATTCGACACCCAGCGAGCTCTGGCTTGAAAATCGCCTTTGCGCGGAAGATGTGATGCAGCTTCCAGCGCAGTGGAAATATCTTTCTGGTTGCCCAACTCAGCAAATGTCTGAGGCAGCGGATCTGTTTTCATGACCTCTGATCGTGAGATCGCCTCCGTGAGAAATCCTTTGTCACCAGTATATTCATATCCCAGCACCAAACCGTGGATGGTAGCAAGCAACGACTCGTATTCATGGTTGTAAGGTGGATTGTCTCTAACGGCCCGGGCATGGCGGATCAAAGCCTGCCTTACTTTTTCGTCTTTCGTGAGTTGATAATATTTGGACAATCCGTGCGATGCATAGATTTGAGAATAGCCATATCGATCGATCACCAGATTGTCGTATTGGTTGGGACCATTTTGAAAGTGTAGCGTGCGGGCCACTCGATCTTTGAGTTCTTCAAGGTATTTGGAGTCTTTGGTAGCATCATATGCTTCGACCAGATTCCAAAGCGACAGGTAAAGTCTACGACCAGTAAGACCATGTTCACCCCAGATTCGACGCAGATATGAGTCAGCAGTGAGACGTACGATGTCCAACCCTCGATGATAACCGGTAAGGTAGTAGGAGGTAGCCCAGCCCTCCAGCCAGACATGGGCACTCAGTAGAGCGACCCAATGCTGCTGGGCATGGCGACGCCCTACACCCAAGTAAGGAGTTGCCGTTGTCTTTCTGGCAGCATCCTCAAACCAATCGCGCGACTCATTTGTATCACCAAAATAGGTAGGATCGGTTGGCCAATGTACATTGTCTACATCCATCGTGTGGCGACTCATCGCTTCTGCGGCATGAAAATACTTCGACTTTCCAGTGCGCATAAATTGCAACCAATACATATAGTCAATGGCGGGCTCATTGTTTTGCCAGCGGTACCAGTCATCCCTGAAAAATGAATTTTTCTGATCACCAAAATCAAACATGCCATACCATGGCTCCCAGTGTTGATTAAATAATTGCCAATCAAATTTGTAGTCAAGCGCTCGTTCCAGCGCAAGGTATTTGTCACTTCGCGGTGCAAATTTGCCAAAGGCTTTGCTTTTTGCATAGGTCTCGGGATTAGCATGAGCCACTGGAGGGTCAAGAAAATAATCAATGGTCATTTTAATGCGCTCGTCGGTCTGGCCCGACGGATGAAAGTCAATAACCATTTCGCTGGTCTTGGTCACACCTTCGGCAAAATTTGAAATCATGCCCTGGTCACGCCGCACAGAGTGGCGTGCAAAACTCATCGGATCTGCCTGTGGTGACCAGAAGTAGGCCGTAGCCTCGTCGTTTTTCAGATCAAACGATATTTCCTTGGGATATTCCTCCAAAAAATGTCGAATGCCAAGTCCGATGCCCCAACGATCATCTGAGATTGCTGCCCACCCTTCGGCACGATCCATCTTCTTCGCTGTCGCATCATCTGCGGTAATTTGTGCCTCAAATCCACTGATGCGTTCTTCCCCCGTAGAATTTGGTACGGGCGGTATGCGGTCTGCTTTGGGTCCTTTTTGCACGACCGACAATGTTTGCACAGTGGGCTCCTGAGATCGAAACACCTCTGCCGTAGTAGGGTCAGACCAGGTGCCATTCCTATAGCCGCAGCGGTACGAGACTTCAGTGTCAAAATTGTATTTGAGACAGAGCCCTGTGGCTGCAATTTGGTCATTGGGCTTCATCCAGGCTGAATCGAGGGTGGCCGAATCGTCAATCAATTCTGAATCTGCAGTCAGCGCAATATTGGCGTGCTCTCCCACCAAGGGGGTATGCTTATCCGGCACCCCAGTGTATGTGAGTGTATGAAAAACACGGATGTAAGACTTTCCAGCGTAGAGATGAATTCGGATCACAAAGGGAGAAGTACGATTGTCGGCTCGGCTGTAGACATACTCACCCTCAAGTCTCATAATCGCATGCAATGGTCCAGAACCACGCTCACGGACAGTGCGATGTACGGTTGCCGTTGATTCATCAAGGCCTAGACTGTCAAGAATATCAAGAAATGAACCGCGTCCTTCCGCTGATACTGCGATGGTGTCGCTTTCATCAAATCCGTTTTCATCCACATCGTAAAGTACATCGTCGATGAAACCACCTTGCTTTTTACTGATCGAAAATTGCAGCGGTCCGGTATTGACCATGCTGGTTTGGCCGCTGCGTTGAGCATTTTTTATTTTGATTTTTGGTCCTTCGATCGGCATTTTCCGTACACCGGGACCATATTCTAAAATATACTGATCATCATCTTCGCAGAAAAAGAAAACCCAGATCCATTTTACGCTATAGTCGACAGGCTCCCATGTGGTGACCATATTTATTTGAGCAGGAATTTCTACACCATTTCTATCCAATAGCCGCACCTGATCGGGTGAGGATAAAACACCTTGAGGAAAAGGTATACCCAGGGTGATGGGGGCACCTGCGCTGGGATTATTTACCGTAATTTGGATATGCTCTGCTTGTAGTCCCTGAATCCAAAAGCTAGTAATCGAGATAAATAGAAATATCTTAATAGTAGTGCTTTTTAACCTCATGTTCTTTTTCCTCTTTTCAAAAATAAATCGGTAGAATTAATTGTGTTGCGTATGTCGTCGGTTTAGGGTGATAGAAAAATGTTTTGTGCATCAAAACACAGAGCTGCTGCGCCAAGTACAGGGATATCTGAATTTTCCGAAATCTCAATCTTTAACTGCGCTGGAGCTGGGCGATAAACCATCGTCCGGATTTGATGCCAGAGGGTTTTTTCAAAATAGGCATAGGCTGTGCTGACGGATCCTCCCATAATAATGACATTGGGATCGAGTGTATATAAAATCGCGTTAACGGCATTGCCGAGATGCTTCCCAAACTCTGCATAGGCAGCAAGGGCCGCTGCATTGCCTGCTTGGGCTTTGGCGTAAGCTCTGGCGCCATCCGTATTGTGAATGTTCTTGAAAAATTGGCCGCTGCTGTAATATTCGTAGTAGTGATCCAGGTAGGGCAGCATACCAAATTCGCCAGCCCCGCAATTGGCACCACTATGCAGTTTATTGTTGATAATGATTCCTGCTGCCATTCCAGTACCCACGATGAGCCCAACAAAATTTTTGTGGTCCTGCCCTTTGCCAAAGTATTTTTCGCCAACGGCAAAACAATTTGCGTCGTTGTTGAGGTAGACTGGAACCTTGTATTTGTCTTCTAGTATTTTCTTAAGATGTACTTCCTTCCAGGAAGGGATATTTTGTACATCGTACACAATGCCTTTTTCGACATCAACAATGCTGGGCACTCCTACACCGATGGCCGATATGCTCGGGTCATAAAGGGCATCGATGGCTTGGCAAATAGTATCGACAACGTCTTCTTCGCGATCAGTGACCGGCACAGCTAGTTTGTTTGACTGTAAAAGCGTTCCTCCTTGCACGCGACCCACCATCACTTTGGTGCCGCCGAGATCGATGCCCAACACGGGTTTGTGCGCTAGTTGCATCATTGGGTCGCGATGGTTTCTTTCTGGCCAAGTAATTTATTATTGACAATGGGCTTAGCCCAAAAGCCAATGCACCCGATGTAGGCAAGGGTGATAAATAGGAAAAACATGCCGGTGCGGAGGCCAACGTTATCTCCCAGCCAACCGACGATCAATGGGATGATTGCTCCCCCGGCAATGCCTGTCACCAGGATACCTGAGAAGGAGCCGTGGTGATTTCTTACAGAATTGAGTGCCAGAGCAATGATAATCGACCACATGACTGAAGCGAAGAAGCCCACGAGAGGAAAGGAAATCAAGGCCATGCTTTTAGATCCCAGCAAGGCCACCAAGAGCGAAACGATGGCTGCCAGCGAAAAACCAACCAAGACTTTTCTGCTGTCTACAAATTTGAGAAAAACCAAACCGAGCACTGCGCCAGCCGTCATCAGTCCCCAGAAGAGAGCAACCGTCCGGGCACCCAAGGTCTGAGGATCAACCCCATGATACGTTTCAAGAAATTGAGAAATCCAATTTGCAACACCCTGCTCGGTACCGACATAACAGAAAATGGCCAAGAAATAAAAGATGACCATCGGCTTCTTGAGCAGAGTAACGTGGGTTTCCCATGCACCCACTTTTTCGTCGGCTTTGAGGTCTACCCGAGGGAATTTTATTGCAGCGATGACCACAACCATGAGCAATGCGACACAAGCGAAAATCCAATAGAGAGAAATCCAGGGCAGTTCACCAGGAACGAGGCTTCCGAAAATATTGGCTATCCGTTCCGTTTGAGCATCGCCAGCCAATAGATAGCTGTATAGGAGTGGACTCAGAAAAGATGCCAATCCAAAAAACAACTGCCCCAGAACTGAATTGAAGGCAAAATGTTCTTCTCCTCCGGCCACTCTTAAAAGTGGGTGTGTCGCTACCTGAAGCATCGCCATCCCCGCTCCAATGCAAAATAGTGAGACGATGTAAAGACCATATGAGGGCTTCCAGGAAAATAGGAAAGCACCAAAAAAGGCAAGGAGAAAAGCGAGCATCATGACTTTTTTTTCTCCGATGTGTTCGACCAAAATTCCAGAGGGAATCGACATGACACCATAGGCAATAAAAAATGCAAAGGGCAGCAATGCGACTAAGGTAAGGCTGAGGTCAAAACTCTTGATAATATCTGGCACGAGCGGACCGATAATATTTGTCAAGAATGAAATGACAAAAAAGATAATTAGAATCAGCGCAACGATCAGGTTGTTTCTGGTCATACCTAATTAAACTACGGGCGCTCAATTTTAAGCATCGGAAACATCTTTCGGATATCTGCCGGCTTCGGTTGATATCCGTACTCGGCAATTTCAAACGCTTCGGTGTATTTTACATCTTCTGCCTTGCCTTCGCCATACCACTTGATCAGTGATGCTCTACGCTCCGCGGACATCACGCCAGGGCGAGCCTTGATGCGCTCTGCAAGCCATGCGCGACGCTCATCCTTGCCTTTAGGCACCAAATGATCGCTACGCCCATTGGTCCAGGGCCCCCACTCGTACATTTGAGATGCATGCGCATCCAATGCATCTATCTTCAACTCCACTACTTCGCTAATATCGACCACAATATCCGATTGATGCGGATACGGTCGTTTAAAACGATCCTGCATGTAGAGAAAGAGTGGATTCTTTTCAAGGGGAGGAGTATCAGGACAGACATTAGGTACAATGACCATGTAGGCGGCGTCCTGGACCAATTTTCCGGCGTTACGATGATCTGGGTGGTAGTCGTTTGATCGCAGACCAAGAACGATATCGGCATTCCATTCTCTGATCTTGCGGATCACTTGGTGTCGCACTTCCAATGTGGGAAGCAATTCAGCATCATGATTGTCAAGGGCTTCGTATTCGGCTATGCCAAGACGTTTGCCAGCCTCTGCGGCCTCAGCTTTACGTCGTCTTGCCAGCGCACCACCTCCTTCTGACTGGTGGCCCGCGTCACCGCTGGTGAGCGCTAGAAATTTCACATTGTGACCCATCTTAGCAAAGAGTGCTGCTGTACCGCCAAATTTATAATCACAATCATCGGGGTGAGCACCAATGGCGATAATATTGAGTTTCTCTTGTGCATTCAAAGAGACAATTAGAAACAAAGGAATAACGACCGATATAATTCTATTTAATTTCATCTAATATTTTTAAATCAATTCATTCCGTCAGAGAAATTCTCCCGGAAATTATTCATTATTCATATCAATAAACTAGTATCCGGGGTTTTGGGTGAGATTGCTATTTAAATCAAGTTCCCGTTGTGGTATGGCAAAAAACAGTTTGCCGTTAATCGGCTTGTTTTGGGCACTCATGACACTTTCGGCAACCCCGAATCTTTTGAGGTCTGCCCAGCGGTGGTTCTCAAAGGCCAACTCGACTCGGCGTTCCTGGAGTAACTTTTCAGCAAAAGAACCCGGAGTACTCGCATCAATGTCAGCAAGTCCTGCTCGAGCCCGTACCTGGTTGATCAGGCCATAACCCTCGTCGCCTTCGCCCACTGCTTCGGCGAGCATCAGCAAGACATCGGCATAGCGAAATACCACCCAATTATTTGCAGCATCGTCGTCACTAAAGGAATTGGTACGACCATACTTTACCGGCCATCCGGTATTTGTGTCCGTTACACTGTCGATCGAAGCGGCAAATCGTAAATCTCCCTCTTCATAGGCATCGATTAGATCTCGCTCAGGAATATTGCGCTGTCCGGAGGTCACTGCACCCGCAAGATCTCCATTAAATTGGCTGGTAAAGCTATTACCCTGGTCTCCAAAGCCACCTTCAAATTCGACTTCAAAAATGGACTCCACGTTGTGTTCGTTGTCAACTCCCCATAGGTCTGCATAATTGTCGACAAGTTGATATCCGGCACCGATGACCCGACGCAATGCGCTTTCGGCATTGCCGCGGTCTCCCAAAGTGAGATAGACTTTGCCCAAGAGCGTACCTGCTGCTCCGCTGGTTGCTCGGCCGACGTTAATGCCACTGTAGCTTGCAGGTAACTTTGATTCTGCGTCCGCTAGGTCTGTGGCTAATTGTGCCAAGACTGTTTCGGCAGAGACTTGTACATGGTCGGCACCCTCTGTAACCGAATTGGTCTCCGTCAGAATCAAGGGAATATTTCCAAAGCCGACAGCGAGGTGATAGTAGTAGAGCGAGCGCAAAAATAGCGCCTCCCCTTTCAATCGATCTTTTAGGCCTGCATCCATGTCTATAGCATCAATGCGCCCTAGTACAATATTGGCACGGGCAATTCCTGAATATGAATTATTCCAACTGGCTTCTGTAATATTGCTGGTTGCGATGTCGATGAATTTGTCAAAAACACTAATTTCTTCTGCCAGACCAGTACCATCCCAAAAGGTATTATCTGACCTTAATTCTTGCATGACCCAGTAGCTTTGATCATAGCAGCCATCTGATTTAAGAATATTATAAATAGCATTGACAGCGACTTGCATGTCTGTTGCTGTTTGATAGAAAGTGCCTGCATTGCGCTGCGAGATCGGCGACAAGTCTGTAAAGTCTTTTGAGCAGGCTGCGAGCAACAGAAGAAAAGATGCGAGAAAAATATATTTAGATTTCATTTTATTCAATTATGACTCGAAAAAATTAATTTAAAAAGAAGCATTTACACCAACTGTAAAGACACGAGAGAGGGGATATGCTCCATAGTCTTCCCCTTGCACATTTACGTTGTCTTCTTGGTTGTTTACTTCTGGATTAAAACCTAGATAATCTGTGATGGTGAGTAGGTTGGTGCCTGAGACATATATGCGCATACCTGACAGTGCATTACCCAGCTTGCTTTCGGGAAAGGCATACGATAGCGTGACATTGCGCAATCTCAAATAAGAGGCATCTTCCACTTGATAACTAGATGGGCGATTATTGCTGTTGCCTGTCTGTCGATTCGCTCTGGGTATTTGTCCGTTTCCAGGTTCTGAAGGAGAGCGCCAACGCTCAGTCCATTCTCGGTAGCTGTTGTAGTTTGCCTCGCCATTGCCCATGTGCCTACGAGTGAGGTTCAATACTTCAGATCCAGACACTCCTTGGATTAAGAAACTGAGGCTGAAGGCATCGTAACCAAATGTATTGGTAATGCCATAGGTAAAATCGGGCAAGTAGTTTCCGACGATCGTCCGATCTTGCGGATCGATTATTCCATCGCCATTTACATCGACCCACTTAAAGTCACCAGGTCGAGGGGTGGCAATCTTATCTTCTGGTCCTGCATCAATTTCGGCCTGTGTCTGGTAGATGCCATCGGTTTGGTATCCGTAATAACTACCGATCGGTGATCCAATTTGGGTGATGTGTCGATTTCCGGCACCTCCTGAGCTAAGGATCGGGTCACCTGATGGACCGAGTTTTGTCACCTCGTTGTTAATGCTGGCAAAATTTAGGTCAGTAGTCCAACTAAACTTACCGGTGACATTGCGGCTGGTGAGGCTTATTTCAAAACCTTTGTTTACTACTTCGCCAATATTTGTCAAGGCATTGGTGAAACCGAGTGCTGCAGGAACTTGAACCGCAAGAAGTAGGTCGGACGTAGTGCTGCTGAAATATTCAATCGATCCGTAAATGCGATCATCCATAAAGCCGAAGTCCAGACCAATGTCGTAGGAGCTTGTCTTTTCCCAACTGAGATCTGGATTATTGATTGTCGAAGGAGATATTCCGTTAAAAAGCGAGCCCCCAAATGTATAATTGGCTGGATCCAGAAGTCCGATCGACGCATAATTGGGAATTAAGAAGTTGCCTGTCTTGCCCCAACTGGCTCTCAATTTTAGATCACTGAGCCAATTCACGTCCATGCCTTCGGAAATTCGCCATCCGGCCGAGAGTGAAGGGAAAATCCCGGTTTTATTTCCAGAACCAAATCGCGATGATTTATCCGATCGAATGGATGCGGTAAAAAGAAATCGATTTTGGTAGTCATAATTAATTCTTGCCAACAGCGAGACCAACGACCATTCTTCTTGCACTGCAGTACCTTGCACCACTTGGCCGCCACTGACGGTAGTAACCAGGTCGTCAGAAAAATTGTCTGCGATGACTGTGTTGACATCCAATCTTTCTTTTTGAGCCGTGTAGCCGACCACAGCATTGAGGTTGTGGCCTACGCCCAAGTCTGGGGTATATGTCAGGGTTTGTTCAGCCAACCAGTTTACACTTTCTGAAGAGCTTGATTGCCCATAGGGTTCTCCAGATGTCGCTGTGCGGTAGAGTAAACTATTTTTCCTGAAGAAATTTCGTTTGTAACTATTTACGTCGATTCCGACGAGTGATTTAAAAGTCAGTTCGGGCAGAATATCGTATTCAAAATAGAGATTGCTGAGCGTACGGAATTGATTCAGCTTGTCATCGATGGCTTCGATGATGGCCAGAGGGTTGCTGGCAGATGACATCGATGCCGTCTCACCGTCGCTGGTAAGTAGGTAACTTTGATTGTCCAGTTGATTTGGCGTGCCATCTGCGTTGAGTGGCTTGACCGTGGGAGAGTGTACGATACCGGAATAGACAATGCCAGGAGGTCTGGCGAAGTAGGGTGAGCCCGCGGGTAGTTTGTCGGAGGTGGTGTACGAGGGATTTAGATTGAGTCCAATTCGAATTTTATTACTGAGGTCGGCCTCAAGATTCATGCGCACACTGTATCGATCAAAACCTGATCCCTCGATAATCCCATCTTGATTGTAGTAATTGGCAGATAAAAAGTAGCCAACATTTTCCGCTCCTCCAGATACAGACAAACTGTGATTCTGTACAATTGCACTTTGGAAAATTTCATCTTGCCAATCCGTATCAGTGTTATCGGGATTTTGAATGTCATCGGGAATTCGCCAGGCCGCATTTGATCTCATTGAATTGGGATCGGAGGCGCTGGCAGTAGGATTGTTTTGCAAATACGCATTATTGGTCGCTTCAAGGTTGTACTCAATGAGCTCTTCTGCGTTCATCAAATCCAGCTTATTCGCGATGGACTGAGATCCCACATATGCATCGTATGAGATGACAGGCTTGCCGGTGCGTTTTCCCCTTTTGGTTGTGATTACGATAACTCCATTTGATCCGCGCGAACCATAGATGGACGCGGACGAAGCATCTTTCAAAACTTGGATCGATTCGATGTCATTCGGATTTAAAGTCGCCAATGGATTTTGGGTAGGCGGTCGGAATCGGCCACTGCCTCGACGGAAGTTGTCGCCCTGCACGCCCAGGTCAACATTTTTAGAAATGGGAAAGCCATCTACCACGTAGAGCGGTTCGTTCCCTGCGGTGATGGAGCCCACTCCGCGCACTCGCACAGTCGGTCCAGCCCCGGGCTCGCCGCTGGTTTCACTCACTTGCACACCGGCCAACTGCCCTTGAATGGCATTTTCAAAACTAGTGACCGGAATATTCTTGATTTGCTCGGCAGATAGCGTCGCCACCGAACCTGTGATGTCTCTCTTCTGCTGGCGACCGTATCCCATGACCACCACTTCAGACAAGAGTGCTGAGCTCGTGAGCAGATTTATGTCGATGACACTTCTGCCTTCAATGGCTACGTCTTGCGTCGTGTAACCCGTGTATCCGATCACCAAGGTTGTGACCTCGTCTCCAACAGTGAGGGAATACGAACCATCTATATCAGTGGCTGTGCCCACACTGGAGTTTTTAGCCACCACTGTTGCACCGACAAGTGGCTCCCCTTGCTCATCTCGCACCGTGCCACTAATGGTCTGCTCCAGCGCCATTTCCTGGGCTGTCAGGGCGACGACCTGGAGTTGCTGGTAGGGGTTTTTCTTTTTTTGTTTTATCTGTACGGTGCCATCAGATTCCAATTTGGAAATTTGCTCAAAATGGCGCCGCAATTTCTTCACTTTCCTGCTGCCCGTTTTGCTCTTTTCATAAATCACGAAATATTTATTGCCGTGTGATTCGTATTTAAAATTTGTAGGTTCCAAGAGGCGATCTATTGCTCTATTTAGATTTTCCTCTTCTCGAAAATCAAACTCCATTTCGACTTCCGCCAGGGCTTTGCTGTCGTAGGAGAAGAATACCTGATATTTTTCTCCAAATTCATCCAGAATTTCAGACAGGGGCTTCACAAGCAAGAACGGCCCATCTGCATAGGCATCCGTGGTGAAGCTCATCAGGAAGAGTATGGGGATAAGGTAAAATTTCCAAAATTTCATAGTCAACGTTTTAAAATTTTATTGGAATGTAGTTGAGTAGGATATCTGTATACGATTATTTAAATATTACTTGATAATGAGCTTGCTGCCCACGTGGGTTATTTTTGCATCCAAAGTGCGCTCTAGGATTGGGATGGCAATTTCCAGTTTGTCCATGGGCACACCCACCGTCTTTATTTGACCTTTTATTTTTTCGCTCTCGATGACAAGGGATACTCCATATATCTCCTGAATTTTCTTGAGAATTTCTGTGGTAGGCGTATCCTTCAGAAAGAGTGTGCCATCTTTCCATGAGATGTGCTTTGCAGCCGAAACTTTGTATTGCTCGGTCACGACATGTTCGCGAGATGAGTACGTAATCAAGTCTCCCGGAGCGAGAATTTTTTCCTGTCCGTCCAGTTCGAGTTTGATCTTACCTTCTTCGAGGAAAACATTTGTTTGCTCCCCACGGCTGTGCACATTGAAAGAAGTGCCGAGTACCTCGATGGAAAGATCATCGGTCACTACGGTGAAGGAGACTCCCGTTTGAGGTTTCTTTTCTACTTCAAAAAATGCCTCACCCTTCAGCCAGACTTTTCGATCTTCTCCTTCTGCCCATTCTTGAGCAAGCCGGATCTTCGAGTTTGCATTTAGTTTTACCACGGAGGCATCTGGCAGGGTCAGGGTTTTCCATTCTTCAAAACCCGTAGCATACGTAACATATTGAGTCGAGTTTTGCTGCCAAATCAAACCGGCTATTCCCAATAGTAGGATCAGCGCGGCTGCGATCGCAAGAAGTCTATTTCTTGTTTCATGCCGGGTGGATATACGGGAGGCTTTGGCATCTCCCATGGTTTCAATGAGCTTGGATTTAAATTTCGCCTGCTCACCGAGAAGATTGTTTGATGCCGATTGAAAGTAGGTTTGCATCCCGGAAAGAGCACCTTGCGCACTTCTGAGCGATTCTCTTTGTTCTGGATATTGATCAAGGAAATTTTCCCAAAATTTATCGGTCAAGGGATTTGGACTCTTGACCCAATCTCGAAAGATGGGATCTTCCAGAAATTCTTCGGTCGAATAGTTCTTAAAGCGTTGGTAATTCATGTTTAGGCTTGGTATATGTGGAAGAGATGAGGGAAAGGGAAGAAGTGTAACCCTCAATTTTGAAAAATTTTGAAAGTCGCGGTTTTTTAAGGCTGGATGAGTATGTGAACGATCAGCTGAGCAGCAGGCCCAAGATCGAAAGGAGCGTTTGTTTATCCTTCATCTCTTCACGTAGTTTCTTGAGGCCTCGAGAGGCAAAGTTCCTTGCCACTTGCACCCCGATGGATAGCGTGCCGGCAATTTGTTTGTAGCTCTTACCTTCATAGTAACGCTGATGCAACACCTCCCATTGATGAGGAGGCAGTCGATCCAGGGCATCTGTCAATTGCTGAGTCATCAGAGAACTAGACTCCGCATCGATCAAGAGATCCTCAAAGGGCTTTTCGTATTTTTGCCCAAGAACCGCTGTACGCGAAACAAAACGATCGAAGGTGCCTTGTTCTTTCTGTTGCAGCTGAAGCTTCGCTCGCACATTACGTTTTACGGACTGAAAAAGGTAGGCTTCAAAATGCTGGATGCTTTCCAGGCGGCTGTAGTTTTTCGCAATCCAGATGAACAGCTCCTGGACGACATCTTTTACTTGAGGAAGGTATCGCCCTTCTGTAATCTCCAGTCCGTAATAGACCAGCCGCTGATAGTAGCGGTCGAAAATTACACCTAAGGCATCTGTATTACCAGCCGATAATTGGCGAAGCAGGACTTCGATCGGAAGTCTCTGGTTGGACTTATATGGTTCTCTAGCAGCAGTCACATGTCACGATACCCTTCTATTAAAATATGAAAAATTTAAATGGGGGAGCCATTGCAAGATAGTGGTCAGGAGTCAGACTCTTGAGCGGAGCTAAGACTCAGTTAGCGCCAGAAAAAAAGCCCCGCCTATCGGCGGGGCCCATGCTCAGGCGTTGTCGGGATGAGAGGATTCGAACCTCCGGCCTCTGGTCCCCCAGACCAGCACTCTAACCGAGCTGAGCTACATCCCGTATTGGGTGTGGACTGACTCCTTGTGTCGTCAGTCTGAAGGTGTGCGTGTGAGCTGCCTTAGGCAGGTGTGGGTGTGAGCCTGCCTGCTGCAGGCAGGGACGGGACGGGGTGTCGGGGGAGTGTGTGAAGTCGCAACTTATTGGTGCGACTGCTTCTTCTCTTAAACCTTTGCGCTTTGTGATCGGATCATACCAAGCAACATTTTGCTGGCGCGCTCGCAATCTGCATAAATATCCTCATATATCTTAGGTTCAATCATGCCGAGGTCAAGTAATATGTGCATGATTGAGACAACCTCAAAAAGAGAACTGCGCGATGTGACATAAAATCTCTTCTTGTCTGGTGTGCTCATTCTGCCGGTCCCTTCAGAAAGATTTAGCATCACACTCATCATTGCTCGTTTGAGCTGGTCTTTCAGGTATTCATCCTTCAAATCCCCGTGAACTATCCTCGTAAATACCTTCGTATTTAGTTCACGGATGTTATTGTACACTTCTAGTTTTTCGAAATCAAACATCATTAATACGGTTCAAAGGGTTCAACGTTTAAAGTTCAATAGTTTCGCCGAGTTCACACCCAGTACTCTTCACCCAAGCCAGATGCTCAGCGCTAAGCTGCACTCGTCCCTGCCTGCAGCAGGCAGGCTCTCACCGACACCTGCCGCTGGCAGCCCACACTCACACCTTCAGACTGACATCCGCCAGGATTGTCAGTCCACACCTAATAGTGGGTCTTAGCAGATTCGAACTGCTGACCTCTTGCCTGTCAAGCAAGCGCTCTAAACCAACTGAGCTAAAGACCCTATTAAAAACTACAAATTTCAAAAGCATTCCAAAATCCCAACTTTAGGGATCCCACACCAGCACTTGTAGTTGATTTCCAATCAAGGGCTGACATCCAAAAGGATCGTCAGTCAACTTTAGACAAGAGAGAGGCAAAGAAAAGAGATTTTGAACAGAAAAAACAATTAGAAGTGGATCACCTTCAACAAATCTAGCGGGACAAATGAACAACGCAGAATCCGTCCTCCAAGAGGGTTTCAACCTCTTGCCTACGAAAATATCAATCTTCCCCATCTTCTGACCATCCCTTTTTAAAACCACCTCGGCTACACGAACCTTTCGGTCTACCTGATGTAGACTCAATTATGTCATCCTGCTCAAGCCTTGGGTCTCGAACCCATTTTGAGGATCGGCGCAGCCCATCCTACCCTTTCAAATCAGTGTTTGCCGAGTCTAAACTCTACTCCTTTCACCTATTGAGATATGCCCGAAATCCAGTCTCAGCATCGTACGAGCAATAAGAAACCCCTTTTTTCTAAAGATTGACCACACAATATGTGTCTTTCTGAAAGTAACTGCGTCTTAACTTCATATTAAGATAAATGCATTAAATAACTAAACCTTTCTTATGGAGCATATAGATAACCTCTTTTCAAACCTTAGCGAGCGCTTCGGTAGCACGCTGCCCAACCTCATCGGAGCGATCTTGCTGCTGATTGTGGGTCTTATCATCTGTGGTTTTTTGCGCAGACTTACCTACAAACTGCTTTCAAAAATAAAAATGGGCAGCATGGATCCCGGCACTGTCAATACACTTGCCAAAACGATATCCAAGCTAGTGTATTTCCTCGCCTTGACCTTTGTCCTTCTATTCGTCTTGAATATGCTAGGCATCACTGGTGTGCTCGAACCACTGCAGAATATGCTCAATGGCTTTGTCGGCTTCGTTCCAAACATTGTTGGTGCTGGTCTGATTGGATTTATTGGCTACACACTGGCATCCATTGCCCGCGAAGTTGTTGGCTTGATTTCGGAAAGTCTGGAGAAATTGGCTGTTAAAATAGGCATTGACGGAAGCTTTGATCTCACCGCATTGGTGCGTCAATTGGTTTTCTTGTTTGTGTTCATTCCGATCCTGATCATCGCGCTCGACACACTTAAAATGGAAGCAATTTCGAGACCAGCAACAGATATGTTGCAATCACTGATTGGAGCCATTCCCAATATTTTGGCCGCTGCTATCATTCTCGCAGTGTTCTTTGTCATCGGTCGTTTCGTCTCGTCCATCTTAGGAGATTTGCTCAAAAACATGGGCATCGACTCGCTGACCAGCCGCATCGGCATTGGCCAAGTACTTGGAGCAAATCGCTCTTTGTCTGGTGTAGTCGCAGGCCTTTCCTTCTTCTTTATCATGTTTGCCGGAGTCGTATCGGCGCTTGAAAAATTGCATCTGAACGAAATTTCGGATATGCTTTCTCGTGTGATGGAGTTGGGCGGTCAAATCGTTTTTGGCCTGGTACTGCTTATAGCTGGTAATTTCATCGCAAAATTTGTGGGCGATTACTTCGAAAGCACCAATGCAAAAGGAATGGCCAGCATCGCACGTTTTGCCGTGATGGGTTTGGTACTCGCCATTGCTTTGAAATCAATGGGCATTGCCGATGACATCGTAAATCTTGCCTTTGGTCTCACCCTCGGTGCAGTTGCAGTTGCATTTGCCTTGTCATTTGGACTGGGTGGACGCGAAGCAGCCGGAAAACAAATGGAGCATTTCTTGGGCCGATTCCGAAGGGATGGCTAAGCTGCTCTGAAGAGAACAAATTATTACCCGTACAATGATTAAAGGAACTCCCTACTGGGGGGTTCCTTTTCTCGTTGTGGGCGTCTGTGAGCTCTACTACACAGAGAAACACAGAGAGGAGCACGGAGATTCCGTCCCTCCTAAATTCGACCGTCAATTATTCGTGCACCATTTGCCCTCTTTTCACCCTCTTGACCTTTTTCACCCTTCTTCCCTACCGCTTCGCGATTCTCACACTTGCCACTCCACCCTTCGTAAACGCACTCAACAGGTAGGTGCCACTTGGCAAAGAGGTCAGATCAAGGTCGGCAGATTGCTTGTCCCGATCAAATGATCTTGCGATGAGGGTTTGTCCCAAAAGATTTCGAATGCTGATCTGTATGATGCCGCCATGCCTCAGGCTAATCTGCAGATGATCGGTGGTAGGATTTGGATAAACAATGAGGCCAATCTCCGCTGGAGAGATCGAATGGGCGCTGGTCGTTGCTTCGTCAAATCTGGTTCCGGATCCCAGAATTTCACCAGTTACCAGATCTTGAACGTATGCTAGAATGTAGGCTTCTTCGAGGGCGATACCAGACTCCACATTTGTGGTAAAATTAAATGTTGCGGTCTCTCCTGGAGCGGGAACGTTGATTTGATCGCCTTCATTTGCTGTGACCATTTTGCGAAAGACATTAAAGTGCTCGGTCTCTCCGTTGTCTGCCGCAAATTCCAGATTGCGCTCAACAAGCGCGACAAATAGGCGAAAATCGCTGAATTCTCCATTGGTCTGACCAGTGAGAGTCACGGTAATATCTCTCTCCGATCCGGTCGTTTCGTCAACAGCAACAAGCACTCTGGCATTTTGAGAGATTTGGGCTAATATTGCATCGCGAAAACCATCCGCTCTATTAGGTGCTGCCAAACCATTGACATAAGGCGATGGTGTAGCGAGAATGCCGTAGTATTTTTCACGTGCACCATTGCCAGCAGTGTTGTAGTTGTAAAGCGGGCATTGGTTGTAAGGTTGCGAGGGGAAATAAGAGATGTGGTGCACTGAGCTCCCGAATTCCTTCATGACATCGTACAGGGGGGGATTCCGATTTGCACAAATACTGCAGTACGTGTTCGTAAAGTGCTCTACCAGTACAGGGCGATTGGCTTCTTGTGCTGCAATGCTTGCCGTGAGAAGCAGAAATGTTACGATGTGCAAGATTTTCATTTCGAAAGATTTGCCACAAAATTGAGACTTTTATTTCACAGAAGAATCACAAAATTGATCGCACACTCATTACATCGCAAGGTTTTCAAATAGCTGTTGATTTTTAGAGATCAAATAGCCTTGCTGCAATAGCCCAAACACTTCTTCTCCACGGGGCAATTTGTATGTTTTCTCCCCACTCAAGAGCTGGATTTTACCCTTCTTACCGCCTAGGAACGCTTCCATCTTTTCTTGCGACACAGATTTTGAGAGGTCAAAATCCGCATTGCCTTCGATTTGCAAGCCACGCATTTTCAGTCCCTCCTGGTTGCATTTTACAATCATCAACTTGTCTTTCTGACGCATCTCCAGGAGATCAATCTTTTCCAGCACTTTTTCCAGCACGATATCGCTAAAGACCTCGATCATTTGCTCTGCTCTTTTCGGGTCCTGGTCTTTCATCTGTTCCCAATCTTCTGCCGGAATGGACTGACTTGCCAGAAACTGGACAAATTCGGTTTGCATGGCGGTGAGCTCTTCGAGCGTAAGTCGGCGGTATTTCATCGTCAGATTTTCGCCGGTAAAATTGCTTAATTTTGGCGTTGTACAACGAGTAAAATGCATGATTGCTGGAATTATTTGGCCTGATTTTTCTTCCCCTGAGGTCTGGATGAGTTTGATTACCCTGATTTTCCTGGAAATCGTTCTGGGCATCGACAACATCATTTTCATTTCCATATCGGCAGGTAAATTGCCGGAAGAGGAGCGCAAGAAAGCCACCAATGTGGGGCTTGCCTTGGCCATGATCTTGCGCATTGTACTCTTGCTGGGCATCACGGCGCTGACGGCGATGAATGCGACTTGGTTTGAAATAAACCTACCTGGTATCCATGGTGCTGTGACGGGGCAAAGTTTGATTCTCGTTGCAGGGGGCCTTTTTCTTTTGTATAAAAGCACGACAGAAATTCATCACAAGCTCGAAGGGGATGAACACGGATCGGAAGGTGGTCGCAGCAAGGCCTCGACCCTTTCAAAGGTCATTTTGGAAATTACGGTGATCAATATTGTTTTTTCATTCGATTCGATCTTGACTGCGATCGGAATGACCAACGGTGTGCATGGCGCGCTTTTTATTATGATCGTTGCGGTGGTATTGTCGGTACTGGTCATGATGCTTTTTGCAGTGCCAGTGGGTAGTTTTGTGAACAAGCATCCTTCGCTGCAGATTCTGGGATTGTCTTTTCTGATCTTGATTGGGTTTATGCTGGTGGTCGAAGGTGCACATCTGGCGCATCTCTCCATTGCCGGCAATGAAATTGGCACCGTGCCTAAAGGCTATCTCTACTTTGCCATTGCATTTTCAGTAGGGGTGGAGTTTCTCAATTTGCGCATGCGTAAGAAACCGAAAGAGGATGTCGTCCAGCTGCATGGGGTAAAACGTGAGGCTGTGCGCGAAGGCTTGATTGAATGAGTCTGCTCAGCACCCGTCTTGCGGCTTTGGCCTTGTTGGTCTCCTTTGCTTCCTGCCAAGACATCACCCCTCCCTCCGTCTCATCTCAGTTTCAGACGATACAAGGCACCACCATGGGTACCTACTATCGCATACAGTTTCAGACAACCGACGATGATCTGAATAAGAACACATTTGACCAGCTTTTTGAGAAGATAAATCAAGCGGTTTCTACCTACGACAGCACATCCCTGATCCGTGCTTTTAACCGTGCTCCAGCTGGGCAATTCACGCTTACCAATTACCCCGATGATCTGCGAGACATCTTTCGTGAAAACATTGCCGTCAGCAACAAGTTGTATGAAGTGACCCACGGGGCATTTGATCCCACCGTCATGCCGCTCGTAAATTTTTGGGGGTTCGGATTTTCGGAGCGCCAGAGCACGGTGCGGGAGATCCCGGATGACTTGCTTGCGGTGACGGGATGGGACAAGATAGACCTCGCAGGAGACGTGGAGAAAAAAAGCGGGGGGACCCAATTGGATTTTAGTGGAGTTGCAAAAGGGTATGCCGTAGACCAGGCAGGGCTGTGCTTGCAAAGATCTCGGGTGACCAATTACCTGATTGATATCGGAGGGGAAATGCGAGCCAGTGGACTAAATGAGAGAGGCAAACCATGGACGATCGGTATAAATCGCCCGGCAGAAAGCTCAGCCATCAATGAGATTGAAATAAAATTAAATCTTGCCAACAGATCACTCGCTACCTCGGGCAATTACCGTAATTTTCACGTCCTCGACGATGGGCAGAAGGTGAGTCATACCATCAATCCTAATACGGGGTATCCTGAGCGCACGTCACTGTTGAGTGTTACCGTCGTGAGTAGTGATTGTGCCTGGGCTGATGGGCTGGCGACCGCGGGCATGGTGATGGGTCTGCCTGCAGCACTTGATTTCTTAGAAGGGTTGAGCGATGTGGAAGGATTTTTTATTTACGCAGATGTGCAGGGTGTTTTTCAGTATAAGATGACCAGTGGGTTTCATCAATTATTAATTAATTAAAATAATAACCGATGCAATTTAATCTCGATCGAGATTTGTGCTTTTTTGACGTGGAGGCGACCGGGCTGCATGTCATCCGGGATCGCATTATCCAAATAGGCATTGTCAAATATCCCAAAGGTGGGGGAGAACCGACCGAATATTGCACGTATGTGAACCCAGGCATACCGATCTCTCAGGAGGCGATGGATATAACTGGAATAACGGCGGAGACGGTGCGTAACCAACCGCCTTTTCAGCAAGTAGCGCAGGACATATATGCGTTTATAGCAGATTCAGATCTTTCCGGATACAATTGCAATCGCTTTGATATTCCCATTTTGATGGAAGAATTTGCGCGGGTAGGCATCGATTTTACCATCGACAAACGCAGAGTCATTGATGTGCAACGCATCTTTTACCGCATGGAGCCCCGCACCCTGCGTGCTGCGCATCAATTCTATTGCGGAGAAAAATTTACCGATGCTCATGATGCACTTGCCGATGTAAAAGCTACTGCTGCAGTGCTGGCCGGGCAACTCAAAAAGTATCAGGAAGTCGACTACGAAGACGACAATGGAGTAATGCCGACACCGGTCAAAAATGACATGCAGGCCCTGCATGATTTTACCAATGATGCACATCTGCTTGACGTAACGCAACGTTTAAAATACAATGCAGAAGGGCAAGTGGTGTTTAATTTTGGGAAACATGGCGGGAGAAGCGTGGTAGAAGTATTTCGCGAGGAGCCTGATTATTATCGCTGGATTATGAAAAAGGAATTTTCTGTGCAGGTCAAAAAAATTGTGGATCGTATTTTTCAGGAGGAGGTAAAAGACACCATTGAAAAGCAGTCTTAA
>Ga0114956_1000457_pt1 | contig 29446 bp, 24 predicted proteins | sample MaitaG_FD_87304 | JGI IMG/M metagenome (GOLD analysis project Ga0114956, IMG submission 87304) | Marine algal microbial communities from Maine, USA - Maine_Asex2 metaG | ecosystem: Host-associated > Algae > Red algae > Unclassified | place: Maine, USA | collected 2015-01-05
CTATCAGCTTTTACTAGCTCGAACCTAGAACTTGTCTTTGTGCATGATTTCATGAACTGAAAACAAGAGAAAAAACTACCAAATAAAACTACTAAAAAACTACCAAACTCGAGTTTTTCGGAATATATCAAAGAATTTGAGAGAATGTGAAATGGCTGAAAACCGTCTTAAATGCTGGCTCAAAGTCGATGAGAGTTTGCCGGCGTAAATTAAACGCGGAGGAGGTGGGATTCCGATATACGGGAACTGTTTTAAATATTAAAAATCGATTTCGGTTACTTGAACGTCGATATCGAGTTTGCCTTTTCCGCCGCCGATATAGATAACGCCTGAAGTTGGTGTTGCATCGCGGTAGTTTCTTCCGCTTGCTACTCTTATATGATCTGCTCCGACCTTTGAACCGTTAGTAGGATCATAACCTCGCCAACCAATTTGTGGAATATAGGTTTCAACCCAGGCATGCGATGCATCACCTTGTTGAGTGTTTTCATAATCATTACCAGTATAAATATAGCCAACTCTATATCTAGCTGGGATATTAAGCATTCTGGCAATACAAATCATCAAATTAGCAAAATCTTGACAGACTCCTGCCCTGCTCTGAAAAACTTCGTATGGGGTGGTCTCAACTGTTGTAAACCCGGGTTTGTAAGAAAAGTCGGAATAGATAGTCCAGGTAATATCTTCTAATGTTGAAAGAAGTTCACCTCTATTTCTTGCAGCAAAACTTTTGGCGTAGTCTCTTAGTTCTCTGAGTTGGCTTTCTGGAAGCTCTTGGGGCAGCAAGTATGATTGCATCATTTTTGCTTGCCAAGGCAACCAGTAGATTGGGATCATTTGTTTTTCAGGCATAATGTCCGGCCTGTCTATTGCAGCTTTAACTTCAACTTTAGATTCCATTGTGATAATCATCTGCTGATATGTTGCATCAACATCTAATCCCATCACCTGGTTGCCAAAGACATCTTCGTAATTGTATTGAAAACCTTTAACACTAGTATTTAGCGAGAAATCGTAAACCTTCTGAAAAGGATCAATAATTGGCGCCAACCTGAATTTATGGCTACTTCTTTCAATCGGTTTTTTGTATGTGTAGGTTGTCGTGTGTATCACTTGGAGTTTTCTATTAGCAGCACCAAGTCTAAGTTTTGATGGTGATGCTACACTTTTTAACTTTGAATCGTTCAGTATGTTTTTAAAATCGTTTTGATGGACTAACGAGCCACGCTGAGAAACTATAAAACCTCCTGGAGGAATCTCGGTAAACGAATTATCAAACTTAATGCTTGAACTAACCAGAAGGCAATAATCCTGGGAGGAGTAACTCGAAATATCAATCGACACTCCACTGCCTGAAAATTTGTGAACCACAGTCGCAGATGAATCATCTGAAACGTTATCTGGCCTGCCAAGAGCTGGAGTGAATCGTGACCAGAAAAGGGGGGTAGGCGAGTTCATACAACGATAGCTAAATAAAGATCGGCCATCACTAATCTGAACACTTAAAGTGCCAAACACATTGGCTTGTCTTAATAGATCGGCAATATTGTTAAATCCAAATTCCTCTATAGAAGAAGCACCTGCATTATCAATCTGGTTTAATATCCATGAAAAAATATGTTCAGTGTCAGAAGGCCCTAAAGGTACAAGTGGGAAATTTTCATCAATCGGAAATTCTTTGTGTAGGTCACAAGTCAGTTCACCAGAATGAGTGATAGTCCAAGAACTTCCTTTGAAGTTGAATATGAACGGATGGGTATCTCGATAGATTGCTCTTGTTGTGTTGCCTCTAAGATGTGATAGCAACAAAGGGGTATGGATCATATCCCAGTCAGCTAAGACCTCTGTTAAAGCAGAAGACCTGCCGCTTGAAGGATCGCGAATTGCAGTCGCCCGTAACTCTTGATCTGGGTACCAAGCAATACCCCAACCATTTTTTTGCTCTTCAGGTTTTTCAGATCGGGCTTCAAAAGAAATGCGCGGGGAAACTGGAATGTCAACCGAAATTGCTAATAATTCGCTCATAACCCCACCACTTATCTATTTTAAAGTCGGAAAGTAGTCTATGTGGATTTGTTCAGCCATGTCTTCGATGCTTTTAGCTAAAGCATTTAAAGATACAGCTGGATTGGAACCTAATAGCTCTTCTAACGGCCTTTCACATAATCCTTTAATAACCTGACATTTGTGTAGCGCAGGGCTTGTCAGTAAGGGGTTATCTTCCATTGCGACTAAGTGAGCCTCAGCTTGTCGGACACACCAGATTAAACTTCGAGCAAATTCTTTATTTCGTAAGATAAATTCAATTGCATCCATTGGGTCTACCGAGGTTTGGTATACCTTTCGATATTCTTGAACAGCGCCAACGGTATTAAGAAGTCCAACCCAATGATGCACAGAAGGATTGCTTTCTTGGTTAAGTAACCTAGCAAAATATACTTCTACAAGTCGAGTAGTTACTAAAGCTCGTTCTGTCATCCTGCCTATGGTTATGAATCTCCAGGCATCGTTTCTTGACATTGAAGATTCAGTAATCCCAGTGCAGGTATGCATTGCTCTGGTCAATTTATTAAACATTATTTGTGGATGTTCAGAAAGTTTCTTCTCAAAGTTTGAGATTGCAAATTCAACCCAAGTGTCATTGATTACTTCTCGAAGTTCTGACGGTACCTTTTCTCTAAAACTTCTTAGGTTCTCTCTTGCTGATGCTAAAGATGAAACTATAGATCCTGGATTATCACCATCGTCTACTAAGAATCTGGTGACTGCATAGCTAGAAAGCTCGATACCTTTTTCTTCGTATTCATTAGTAAGAGCAAGAACTTCTAGAAGCTCACTCCATTTTAATCCGGCTTCGCTTTTGATGCCTGAAAGTACATCATCATATGAACTTGAAAGCAACCGTGCTGTGGTGTCTACTCTTTCTAAATATCTACCAGCCCAAAAAAGTGGTTCTGATGCACGAGCTAGAATTTTGTCGCTTCTTGGTTCGCCGCAAACGTCCATTGGTCTTGATGTGTCACTATAAGTTTTACCCGGTTTTTGTAATATCCAAGTATCTTTTGATCCGCCGCCCTGAGAAGAGTTGACTATTAGTGAACCTTTTTTCAGCGCTACTCTGGTTAATCCGCCAGGAAGTACGTCTATGTATTCTCCGCCAACCACAAATGGTCTTAGATCAACGTGGCGTGGTTCAAATTTTCCGTCGACAATTGAAGGGTGCCTACTCAGCTTAATTACTTCCTGAGCTATGTATCGACTTGGATCTTTGGCAACAGCTTTACGTATTTCGGATACTTCTTTATCATCAGCTTGTGGGCCAATAAATATGTCGTAGCCGCCAGAGCCATCTACAGTTTTGATGACGTAGCGTGTTGGATCATCCATCACAGTTTTGCACTGGTCTTTATTCATCATCAAATAAGTTGTTACGTTAGAAAGTATTGGTTTTTCGCCGAGGTAGTAACGAATCATTTCTGGCACATAAACATACATCGCTTTATCGTCAGCTGCGCCGTTGCCTAAAGCATTTGCGACTGAAACGTTTTGCTTACGCATTACATCAATTATCCCGGGAACTCCTAACATCGAGTTGCGATTGAACTCTGTCGGATCCATAAAGTCATCGTCAATTCTTCTGTAAATTACGTCAACTTTTTTGGGACCTCTTGTTGTTTTCATCCAAACAAAATCATTATCTACGAATAGGTCACGGCCTTCGACTAATTCGATTCCCATGTTTTGAGCTAAGAATGCATGCTCAAAGTATGCAGAGTTATAAATGCCTGGAGTAAGAAGAACAACTGTCGGAATTCCTTTTGTAGATTTTGGTGTAACCGATTGCAATGCCCTTAATAACAGCGTTGGGTATTGTTCTACTGGGCGAACGTTATTTGCTTCCATAAGGTTTGGAAGCAATTTGGTCATCGCCGCTCTGTTTTCTAGAACATAAGAAACTCCGGATGGAACTCGTAAATTGTCTTCTAGTACCAGGTATTCGCCTTTGTCGTTTCTGACTAAGTCAATTCCTGCAACTAATGCACGGGCGTTCATTGGTTGTGGTAAACCTATCGCACGTGGATCGTAGCCGTGACAAGATGTGATGAAGTCCATTGGGATTACGTCATCTTTTGCTATCTGGGCTCCGTTTGAATAGACGTCGCCTAGAAAAAGGTTTATTGCTTTTAGTCGCTGAGCTAAGCCTTGTTCGATCTCTTGCCATTTGTCAGCTTCGATAATTCGTGGGATTAGATCTAGTGGGAATGTTCTGTCTACTCCTGCAGAATCTCCGTATACGTTAAAAGTGACGTCTCTAGAATGAAATAGCTTGTCTTTTAGATCTTGATATTTATCCAACCTATCAGTGCCTATTAAGCTGAGGTGTTTAATTAACATCTCATATTCTGGTCTTACCTGACCATCAGCGTTAACAACCTCATCAAAAAATCCTTGATTTTTATAATGTCTTAACAGCTCTTCAGGTTGGGTCTTTTGATCTACAAATGCTGTTTCATGCGTCATTTTATATAATTCGGATGAACTACTTTATTATTGATACTTTTTATGAACTTTTTTCAGATAATTATTGATCTAATACTATTGCTAATAGAAAGCTAAGGGATGTCCGATAGAGGATTGTAAGATTATAATTCTGAAGGCCAGTAAAAGGTTATTAATGACTTCATTTTGCGCTAGTTGTAGCGTCTCTAACAATTCAACAGATTTCTTTTGTTCTAATTGTGGTTTTGACATTGTTACTGGGACAATTCGTGCTGACCAACCCAAAGTGCAAGAGAGCGTTGTTGAAGTGCCCGTTGTCGAAGAGGACATTGTTCAAGAAGTGATAGTCCAAGAGGGTCTTGTTGATGTTGTAGATCTGCAACCAGAAAAGGTTGAAATTCTAGAAGAGCCCGCACCTTTATTAGATCCTGAAGTTAAAACGCAAATTGAAAAAGCAAGAATTTCAATTGCAGTTTCTTATTCGAGGGAGTTTTTTGATGTTGTAGTTGCAGGTGGTGAAGTTGATTTCCCTGCAACTAATTTAGAAGAGACCCGTATCAATTTTAGTCAGTCTCTAGTCGAAGTTGGTCGTTTAGATACCAAACGAGGTGTATCTCCAGATTTAGATCTATCTTCTGTGACTGGTGATTCAGCAGTATCTGTAAAACATTGCACTATTAGTTTGTCTTCACAAGGTGAGTTGAGTTTAACTGATCATGGATCAACAAATGGCACGTATCTTGAGCTGGATCCTGCAACTCCCATAGACTCCCATGTTCAAAAAACCATTTCTTTTGGACAACCAATATATGTTGGCGCATGGACACAAATCATAGTAAACAGGGCTGAATAACCTGAGCACATCAGCCAACCTTGCACCTGCTTAAACATGCTGTATTAGTGGAATTTTGCCCCTAAATCAAGGTTGCAAAGTTTATATGACAGTGGTGTAATTACTTCCACAAGTAACCGCAAAATAATTCACTTTGATTATTTAAAATTACTTCCCGTCAACAACATCGAATAAAAACGATTTTATCTCTACCGTTTTGGTAGTAGGAGGAAATATGCGCATTGGGCGGAAGCACCTCATGCAAGACACTAGCTGGCAAGACTCTTCAAACTGTTTGGGAGTTGATCCAGATCTATTCTTTCCAGAAAGAGGAGCATCAACTCGTGAAGCAAAAGAGGTTTGCCGAGGTTGTGTAGTGCAAAATGATTGTTTGGAGTTTGCACTTGAAAACAGTGAAAAATTTGGTATCTGGGGCGGCATGAGCGAACGTGAAAGACGTCGAATTCGTCGCCAGCGTGCTCAAGATCGAGAACTTGAAGCTTATATGAGCGAAGAGTCAGCTTAACCTTAACTTTAATCTAGTCTTGTCGACTGGTTAGATATAGAAATCTATATCAGTATAAAACTGATGTTAAAGGTGGTAGTCTAATCTTATGCCAAAGGGTCCAGAAGTAATAATAGTTCTTTTTATAATCTTAGTTTTGTTTGGCGGCTCGCAGCTGCCAAAAATTGCTAAAAACCTAGGTCTTGCTCAAAGGGAGCTTAAGAAAGGTTTAGAAGAAGGTTCATCTGACGACGATTCAGATGAAGACACAGCTTAATTTTTAAGCTGCTAGATTCTCTCCGAAGATAGCTAGGTTTTCTTTAGCTGCTTCTTTTCGAGCTTTTAATATTCTTCTTCTTTGGCGTTCTGAGGTTCCTCCCCAAACGCCATGATCTACTCGGTTCTTCAATGCATATTCCAGACATTTAGTTCTAACCGGACATTCAGCACAGATTTTTTTTGCTTTTTCAACGCCAACTCCATCACTCGGGAAAAATATTTCCGGTGGTCTTTCGCTACATTCGCCAATTTGCATCCAATTTATCTTCATGTGTAGTAAGACGTACAACCATGGCGAATGGTTGCCGGGTAAAACTACTAGTAATGTATAAATGTGGCTATTTAAGTGATCGACAGAAACAATATTTTTCTTTATGGGTGATTTTACCTGCCCGTTTGATTGCTGAATACCTCTATTGTCGGTGCTGTATCGTTGAAGATGGGTATTGGTCAGATAGGCTTTGTGGCTATGACATATGTCCCAGTTGAAGAAGAACTTCCTCCAATCGCCCACGTAACCATTACCTTTTTAGGTCCAGTTGCGCCCCATTGGGAACTACATAAACACTATGGTGATGAGAAATTTTTAGATGATTTCTGGACAAGGGTGAATGCTAGATTATTGCTTTTGCCTAAACACGACCCACAATTCAGAAGAAATCGTGAAAGAGTTAATCGTGATGCTGACAGAGAAAGAATTGTCTGTTCTTGGGATTTAGGCGAAGATGATGCTGAAACTCTGATTAAAGAACCAGAATTTCCAGTAGAGACTGATGTTGAGGATGTTGAGGCTGAACCTGAAGAGGTGACAATTGTGGAAGTTTTACCTTCCGATATTGAGATAGATGAAGATTCTGAAGTTAAATCTGATGATGTTTCGGATTCTATTGAAGAAGAATCGAACGAAGAAGATTCTTAAAACAGCAGACGGCACTTAACTCGTCTGTCATTCTCAACCCCAACTTGAAGAGTTGGCGATTGGGAATCTATGTATAATTATTCGTAAAGGTAAACTCAGTGAATGATTCAAAAAAAATAGTTTACGCTTCAGGTTGTATCGTATTTAGGAGAGAATTTTCTCAGTTAGAAGTTTTACTTGCTCATAGGCCTCGTTACGATGATTGGTCATTTCCTAAAGGCAAAAGAGACGTTGGTGAGACTGACTATGAGTGTGCGCTGCGCGAAGTTGAAGAAGAAGTTGGTTCTAAAGGTGTAATCCTTGCTGAGCTAACTCCGATTGAATATGATTTGAATGCCCAAAAACGAAAAATTGTTCGTTTTTGGATCATGGAATATTCAAGTGGAAAATTTAAACCAAATAACGAAGTTGATAAAATTAAATGGTTTAGCTGTAGTAAAGCTAAAGATCGTTTAACCTATGACCGGGATCGGCTTTTGTTAAAAGAGTTTATTAGTAAAGTTAGTTAGGTAAAAAATTTGTTCAATCTTGGAGCAGATAAATCAGATGATTCAGAAGTTGGAGCAGAGGCTTTTTCTGTTACACCTTTTAATCGACTGGCACGAACACATGCTGCATCCGTTGCCGGTGATACTTTACTAACAATAGCTTTAGCCAATTCCTTATTTTTCGAAGTAGATCCAAATGGCGCTCGTTGGCGGATTGGATTGTATTTAGTATTTACCATTGCTCCTTTTGCTATTGTTGCGCCATTTCTTGGTCCGCTAATGGACAAATTTAAAGGTGGGCATCGCTGGATGATAGTTGTAACGGCAGTTATCCGTGCTCTATTAATGGCTTCTTTAATGTTCTATGTCAAGACGTTAATTCTTTTTCCTCTAGCCTTTTCTATGTTAGTAATGGGTAAAACTTATGCAGTAGCGAAAAGCTCTGTTGTACCCACAACTGTGAGCGATTCTCAAGAGCTTGTTAAAACAAATTCGAGCCTTACGGTATTAGCTGCAATCGCTGGTGTTGTGGCTGGTGGTGTTGGCGTTGCGTTATTGAAAGTTGCAAACGAAAGTTGGACTCTTGGTCTTGGGGCAATTATTTTCTGTGTGTGTGCAGCATTAGCTTTGCAGATTCCGTCGTATGAAGATTCATTAGAAGAACCCGATTCAGATCAATTAATAGAATTAAAATCTGCAAGTATAAGAATGGGTTCAATCGCTATGGGCTTTATACGTTCAGGCGTTGGTTTTGTTACTATGCTTTTAGCATTTTCTCTACGAGGTGGAATAGATCCTGGCCCAGTTGGTCCGGGTGTTGAGCTTGGCCATCGTGTACGAGAAGCTCTTGGAAGCGAAAGGCTCATTTTGTCTAGTGGTGGCTCTCCTCCGTGGCACTTTGGTGTTGCCCTTGCTGGAGCAGGACTCGGTGGGCTTATTGGAGCAGTTGGCGTACCTAAATTGCGTGAAGCCATACGGGAAGAAAAAATTATTGCTGCTTCACTATTCAGTTTAGCCATTATCGCTACTCTGGCTGCGATTCAGCAGGTAAATTATGTTGGAGCCTTTTTGATGGGCTTTGGTGTAACTCTTGCTGCCCAAGGTGGTAAACAAGCGTTTGACTCGATGATTCAGCGGGATGCTCCTATAGAAAACCTAGGCAGAACATTTTCTGGTTTTGAATCAAGATTTCAGCTTTATTGGGTTCTAGGTGCTTTGATACCCGTGATCTTTAATCTTCCTGCAAATGTTGGTTATTTGATGATCGCCGGAGCAGCGTCTATGGTTTTAGTTCTTTATTGGTTGGGTAAAGCGCCAGTAATAAACTTTAGGCGGCGGGCTAAGCCTAAGAGTGAAGAGCTGGTCGAACCCGAAACCAATAATGAAGTCGAGCTCAATATTTCTGAATAATAAGACACTCTTATGCGTCCATTTTTAGATTAAGAAACCTTAAAATTTACATATTTTGACCGACTTATAGAATGTGAAATCAAAGTTTAAATATCTCCCCGTATTCTTTATCATTTTTGTTTTGTCTCTTGGTCTTCAGGTTTTTACTGCTGATCAAGCTCATGCCTATTCAACTCATGAAGTTGATCAAGTTGATAAAGGTGTTAGCGATTCTATTGTTCGGCTTTATTATGGAGTGTTTGATAGAGCCCCGGATCAAGAAGGTTTAGAGTATTGGGTTGATCTATATTTGGATGGCACTTCGTTGAATAATATTGCAGATGAGTTTGTGATTTCTTCAGAGTGGGAGAGTAGATACGGTGACTTGGCCGATCCTGAATATGTTGAAGTTCTATATAACAATGTGTTAGACCGAGATCCAGATTTAGAGGGCGAAATTTATTGGATAGCGGAACTTGAATCAAATTTGAATAGGTCTGAGTTACTTAGGTTCTTTTCTGAATCAGAAGAGTTTATTGCAAAGACAGGAACCACAGAACCAAAATCTCCACTCACACAAGTTCCGACTGATTCCGGTGTGGATCGCAGAATTATTTACGATATTGATGCTCAGCGAGTTTGGATGGTCAACGAACAAGAGGTTGTTGAGGATAGCTATCTTGTTTCAGGTAGAGCGAATACTCCAAATGTTGGTGAGTACAATGTGTTTTCAAAGTCTCCAGTTGCTTGGGCCGGTCATGACGGGATAACAATGAAAAATATGATTCGCTTTACGATGGGGAGGACGTTAGCCATTGGATTTCATTCGATTCCCAGGTATTCAAACGGAAACCCTATGCAAACTGAAGAGCAGTTAGGGACTTACCGATCTGCAGGTTGTATTCGACAAAGTGATGATAAGGCTGCTGCACTGTATGCATGGGCTGACATAGGTACAAAAGTTGTTGTTTTAGAATAGTTTATTCTAAATCTTCAAGACCTGATAGGTCGTCTGGAACTTCGTAAATCGAATCTTGTCCGGTTCCATGCCCAATCCTTGCAAGCCAAAGCCCTGGTGCATCTATTTCTGCTTTAGTTGGTAAATCAAGATCATTTGTTAGTAGTCTTTTTAGACCTTCTTGGCCTGCTCTTTCGTGGATGCCGTCAATAAAGCTACGACCGCGTTGTCTGGTCTGACCGTTAATTTCTAAACCTAAGAGGCTTTTCATAAAATGATCTGATTGATTTTCTTCGTTTAGTTCTTCAAATGTTGCCTGTTGAATTTGGGTATGGCTTGGTATTAAGTTTGTGCATATCTCATCCATTGAGTAATCTACAAATCCTAGGATCATAGATACAAGTGCATCAAGCTGAGGTATCAATAGATCTTGGGCGGGTGATCTCATTAAGGAAAGAATGGCTTCGGGGGATCCAAAACTATCGTTCATTTCTCCTAGCTGGCTAAGATCGTCCATGGATCCAAATTGGTTTTCGATCAGTTCTGTATTTGGAGTGAAAGCTGATGCAAAGTCGATAAGTAGATTTTCCATTTGAGTTTGAATATGTGGAGTACTCAAAATCGCATGGGCTAAATATTCGTGGATCAATATCCAAAGTTGAGCTTCTTCTACAGGAATTTCTAGTTTGTTTGCTAACTTTTTGATGTTGTTTGGGACTACTAATATTTCTTCTGTTTTTCTGGGTACTGGAAGATCGTATTGGCCAAGTGCATTTAAACCGATATGTCCGAGCATTGACCCTGCGGTTGTTGCGACCATGATTGGTGCCAAACTTTTCATCAGTTGGCTGATCATTTGAAACATCGGATCTGAACTCATAGCTTGTTCTTGTGGTGCGGGTTTTGCTAGTGCTTCACCGAATCTTTCAAAAAAAGGTTTGTAAGACTTCAAGCTGGCTCGGCTCCATTCTGCTTTAGAAACTGACTTTATAGTTACCTTATGGGGTAGGGTTATAGATGTAATCCCGGCTACTTGTAGCTCGGCGACTCTAGTTAATTTCTCAATTGAAGATCTGCTTAGCGGATCAACATTTACTTCTGTTCCATCTTCGGATGCTATAGAAGCTGCAATATCTGCAGCTGATTGCCAAGGATCGTTGGATTGATCTTGGTTGAACATCTTTGAGATATTAAATAGTGGATTGTTTTCATCGCTAGGATTATTAAAGCTCACAAAGGTATGGTAGACAAATTGAAAGCAATAGCGGTAGTTGGTGCAGCAGGAATTGTTGGAAAAAGTGTTGTGCAAGTGCTTATTGAAGACGATGAAGTAGATCGTATAGTGGCAATTGACTCACAACAGATGGATTTTAGTTCAGTTAAAGTTGAAGATATTAAGCTAGATATTTTTGACGATTTTTTCTCAGAAGCTTTACTGGGTTGTGACAGCGTTGTTTATCTTCTAGAGGATTCTCATAAGCGTTCTGATTTATCAATTGCTTTAAAACTCCTAAAACGTGTTATGCAAGTCGCTGAAGATGCAAACTGTGGGCATCTTGTTCTGCTTTCTTCTGCAATGGTATATGGGGCTAGACAAACAAACCCTGTACCTCTGACCGAGGCTTCGTCTGCAGAACCTATTTCGGGTCTAGCTCATGCAAATGTAAAATTAGGCATGGAAAAGGCAGCTATCCAGAACTCATCTGAGAATGATCTTTCTTTGGCAATTTTACGCCCAACCGTGACTGTGTCTAAGAATCGGATGAGCTTGATCTCAAATGAAATTATGTCTGCTCGTTCTGTAAAAACTGATGAGCTTGAAGCACCAACACAGTATCTTCATCTTGACGATTTAGCTTCAGCAATTGTTATTGCTTCAAAGCGGGAGTTGTTAGGTGTATACAATGTTTCTCCCAACAGTTGGATTGGTCAAGCTGAATTGAAGGAACTTAGCCCGGAACCAGATCAAAAGATCGAAGGTAGATTACGTAGTCTTTATGTATATTTTTTAAAATCAACTGGTCTCGCAAACATGCCAACGGGTTTGGAACCTTACATAAACTTTCCTTGGGTTGTTTCAAACGATAAATTGAAATCTGAAGGTTGGGAACCTCGATACACAAATTCAGAGGCTTATGTTTCTTATGTTAGAACTCCGTATTGGCAAATATTGTTGATGCGATATCGCCAAGAAGTTTCTTTAATCGGAGCTTCTGCTGGAGTTTTTGTTCTATCGCTTGTTGCATTTAAATTTCTGAAGAGAGTTTTTAGAAGGCTTACTCGATAATAGAGATCTGCTTAGTTTTTTCGGTTACGGTAGTCTATTCCAAATTTACTACGTAATTTAAGCCCGGCTTCTGAAGGATGAATCCAATTTCTTTTATGTTCTGGCGGAATCTTAGATTTATTCCTTTTTGGTTCGTTCTTGGGCATATATAAACAATACAACTAATTCGTTTGGATTATATGGCGCCCGAAACATACACTGAATCACAACGGTTTTGTAATTGATGAGGTTTATTTTGAAATTTGAACATAAGACAGATCGTGAATGGTTTGGTATTTCTGAAGGGCCTTTAGATTTTTCAGAAATACATGAGTGGGTTATCCGGCCTGATTGTGGTGCAGTTTCATTATTCTCAGGGTGCACTCGAAATCATTCTAAAAATTCAGATGGGGTAGTAACCCGTTTAGAATATGAAGCTTATGAGTCTCAAGCTTTAGAGTCCTTTAAAACTATATCTGCCGATGTTTTTAAGCAATGTCCCAAGGTTGGTCGGGTTGCAATTTGCCATAGGACCGGTGTAGTAAACGTTTCTGAAATTTCTGTCATTGCTGCAGTTTCAGCTCCTCATCGTTCTGAAGCATTTTTTTACACAGAATTTTTAATAAAAAAATTAAAAGAGATTAGTCCAATTTGGAAAAAAGAAACTTCTAAACAGAAGTCGAATTGGATCTGAAGCAACCATGCAGTAACAAGCAGTGCGTGTATTATAGGTAAAATAATTCATCAGTTTTGCTTTCAATTTTATGGAAAACCTGGTTTGCTATAGGTGGCGGGAGAAGAACATAATTAAACTTATTCGTCTTAGGGCGAGAAAAACGAGAGGCAGAATCCCGTGTCACACATGGTTATATACCGAGGAGCTGACGGAAGACCCGGCTACCACCAAACTGATGATATTCATGATGCAGTTGGCTTTGTTGAGCGGATGCGAAATGAGCAAGCTGTTGAACAAGCACGAATATTTCGACTAGAAGAAGTAGTCTTCGAATACAAGCCTTATTACAGAGTTGAGTTACAGCCATCCATCGGTGCTGGAGCTGAGACGGCTGCGTTGTCGGAAGCAGAAAAGTCTGATGCCGCTGTGCCTGCCCTCAAAGCAGAGACTGAACCTGAAATTTTAGCTGATTCAGCCGAAAAAGACATACTAGTTGAAGGGGAGCCTGAAACTGTAGGTGGCCCCAAAAAAGGTTTATTCGGTAGGTAAAAACTTACCCTCCTTCGATCTCGAATAGTACTAAGAGTCCTAATATTGAGAGGATTGCTGCAAAAGTGATTCCTGTTAAAATTGTGATTGATCCTAATGTGAAAAAAGCGGTAAGTCTTTTCCATAAAGGTGTCTTTGCCATTATTTCTTTTTCTTGCGATACCATTTAATCACGGCTTCTTTCTAAGGTAGCGATCATACTGTTCAGGTTCTGAATGGCATGAACGATAAGGGTAGATAAATGCAAAACGATGATCTAAGTCTATCTGATCGAGAGCTGACTGACGTTGAGCCCCAAGATGGATCAAACCTTATAGGTAAGTATAAGTGGCTTAGGTTCCGGCGTAGGGCTTCATATTTTTCTGGTATTTTTTTAGTTTTAGTTTTTATTGTCTTCATTGTCGGGCTTTTTATTCGTAAGCCTGTCGTTGCGGTGAAACCTGGAGATGCGATTGATACGGCTTCACTTATTCAGATTGAAGGTGTAAACATTTTTCCGAATGAAGGTGAAGTTCTATTAACAACAGCCATCGTGCAGAACAAGCCCAGTCTTTGGGAATACTACTGGCTGAAGTATGTTGAATCTGATGTTTCTTTGTCTTCAGAAGAAGAGTTTAATCCTGTTAATATTTCTGATGAAGAAATAGATGAGCTTAATGAACAAGACATGATTAACTCTCAAGATCGAGCTCGAGTAGTCGCTTTGGGTAAGCTTGGTTTTTTTCCTTTTAACGTAAATGTGTATGTTCAAGATGTTGGAATTGATACAGCGGCGTCAGACATATTCTTGCCGAAAGATATTATTACTTCTTTTGAAGGCACTGAAATTAACAGTTCGACAAATTTGATCGAAATGATCCAAGATTACTCTCCAGGTGATTCGGTTGAGTTTGAAATTAAACGATTTGAAAATGGTTTGCAAGAAAACAAAGTGCTTTCCATAGAACTTGGTGAAAACCCAGAAGTTGATGGTAAACCTTTGGTTGGAATCATCCTAGGCGATCAGTTAACGGCCAAAAGTAAAGTTGAGCTTGATGAACTTGGGCTAACAATTGATTTTCTGATTGATGATATCGGCGGTCCTTCAGCGGGTTTAGCTTTGACTGTCGAGATTCTTGATGTTCTAACTGAAGGCGATCTTCTTGGTGGTAAGAGTGTTGCGTTTACTGGTGTTATTAATTTGGATGAAAGCATTGGTAGGGTTGGTGGAGTTCCTCAAAAAGCCGTTGGTGTCAAAGATGATGGTATTAAACATTTTTTTGTTCCTGGTGATCCTAATGGCGACCCTGATGATCCAGAGAACTTCGACTATGAAGAGATCCAAGAGCTTAAAAAACTGGTTGGTGACGATGTGAATATCATAAGAGTTGCAAACTTGGACGATGTTCTTGAAGGAATTGATAAAATTGGTGGAGATTCGTCACCTATTGTAGAATACGTATCTTCTAAATAAGTAGCCGCAAATAAGTATGTAGAAGTATTTAAGATGATTTTGTTTCGTTTGCTATGTGAGACTTTACCTATTTCATGCAAAACTAGTAAATAGCAATCTAAGATTCGGTTATGGCTTTTACTGCTGACAATTTTTTTTCTCCTAAGCAGATAGCGGAGGCTGATTTTCCTACCGCTTTTCGTGGATATGAACAGGAAGCTGTTCGGATCTATTTACAAGATGTTGCAGACACGCTGGCTCAACTCCAAGAAAGACAAGATCGGAATGGCCCTGTAGGTCCTGATCCAGTTTCTGTTGGCCAGCTTAGAGAACTTAAAAAGGAGAATGCAAAACTGCGTTCAAAGTTAAAAGCATTAGACATTAAAAAACGTAATACTTCTCATGTCGATCTTCATGATGATCAGGTTGCAGAAGTTCTTGGTAAAGAAGCAACGAGAATTTTAGAAGCTGCCCGAGTTGCAGCTGCAGAAATTATTGCTCGCTCTCATGAAGAGGCTGCTTCTTTTGAAGAGCAAGCCCAATTTGATGCAGAAAAAATCAAAGAGCAAGCAAGTCGAGTTCTAGATTCTAAGAAAGCTGAAGCTGAAAAGGTTGCAGCTAAGACAGTTTCAAATGCTGAGAAGCAAGCCAGCCGTATAAAAAAGACTGCTAGATCAGATTATGATAGAGCAAAAGTTGAGGTTGCAAATATTTTGTCTGAAGCTAAGAGAGTTTTGGCTGAACAAGAAAGTTTTGCAAATCAAAGAGCGGATCAAATAATTGGTGATGCGGAAGCTCATCGTGAGAAAATTATTTCAGATCTTGTTCATCAGAGAAGATCAGGTTCTAAAGATTTAAATATTTTGTTATCAACCAGAGAGAAGTTGTTTTCTAGTTTGACTGAGGCAAGAACCCAGTTAGATATGCTGTCTAGCGAAATTGAGGACAATGCGCATTTTGATTCTATCGATATTGAGCTAGTTGGATCGTTCGAAGATGAGCTAGAGCAAACTCTTTCTCAACTTGATTCAGTATTACCTAACAGCGATAGACAGGCATCGTTGGGTTCTTTAACTGAAGAATTAGAAAATTTTTCGATTGATCAGCCAGATTTTTTGCATGATGATTCACAGGATAATTATATTGATCTTGAAGAAGCTAATAATGAAATACCTGCCTTCGCAGAGGATGCTTCGATTGATGACTATATTAATTTGGAACAAGAGAAACCAAAATCTCATTTGAGGTCTGTTTCCAATAGCAAGTCAAAGAATGGTAGACGGCCGATTAGAAGTTCTGTCGGAGTTAAAGAGCAACCCCCTGTGCCTGATTGGGATAATGATATTTTTTCCGATGAATTAGATACTGCAGATGATCTTGAAGTTGTTTTTACAGAAACAGATCCGATCTCTAATCAAGATTTAAACTTAAATGAAGTTCCAGAAGATGAGTGGGAAGAAGTTTTAAGTACTGTTGCTGGAAGATCTTATGGAACTATGCCTGATGAATCAAGAGGCGATTTGCCGAGTGGAGATTCTTATACTGGTCGAGTACCTGAATTATTTAAAAGCCGTGATATTGCATTAAGTAGATCTGGTCCAGAGCTAAGAAGGGCTATGAAACGAGCTCTTAATGATGATCAAAGCGATATTCTTGATCGCCTGAGAGCTGGTAAGGGCCCTATACGGGTTGACGAGCTGCCTTCCTTAGAAGAGCAAGTTAATTTATATTTTGATCCTTTAAGGGCTAATTTGTCAGCTGTGGTTCAGGCTGGAGCTAGGGCAGCGAATGGCATTGCGCCTGAATCTTTAATAGATAGTGTTACGAATCAGCTATCTAAACACATTGTTACTCGTGTGAGAATCCCTACTGTTGAGGTACTTGAGAACTCTCCCGATAATGATAGAGAGTCTGTTTTAGATCAGGTTCGCTATATCTATAGAGAGTTTAGAAATGATTTCTTATTAGCGTTATTAGAAGATAGTTTGTTTGAATTATTTGCTCTTGGGCATTACATCGTAATGCCTGATGGGCTAGTTGCTTCTTGGGAATTAGATCCAAGGCTTGAGCCCGATCCGCTTTGTGAGATCAATGCAAATACTGTAGGACTTAAAATAGGTGAAATTTTCCCGAGTGGGCACAACCGGCCATTGTCATTACCGGGTTGTCGCTGTTTGGTAACAGCTTCTGATCAGGTTTAAAATTTAGATTTGGGTGACGATTCTGAATAAGCTACTAAGATCTGTATGTGAGACTTAATATATTAAAAAAAATAACTCAGCTTGATAAAAGAACGTTCCTAATTGCTGGTTTATGTTGTTTTTTTGTAATCTCGCTGACCGGTTCTGAAATAACAGATCTAGTTACCGATTATTGGTGGTTTGATAGTTTAAATCTTAGTTCGATATGGACAAAAATATTTTGGACAAAAGCTTTTTTAGTTGCTATTTTCTCACTGTTGGCTGGTTTTTTGGTTTGGATCAACTTGTATGTTGTAGATAGGTTTTCTAATAACAGTTTGACTACGACTTTTTCTGACGATGACTATCTACTTCAAAAGTATCGAGAAATAATTGTTCCTCGAATTGGTCTATTTAGAATTTGTATTTCCACATTTGTTGGTCTGATTGCTGGTGCAAATGCACTCCCAAAATGGCAGAGCTGGTTGTTGTTTAGAAATGGTGAATCTTGGGGGATTGCGGATCCTATTTTTGGTAAAGATTCAGGATTTTATGTTTTTAAACTTCCTTTTTATTTGTTCTTGAATGACTGGGTTTTCTTAGTTCTTTTATTGGCATTGCTTCTTAGTTTGTTTGGTTATTTTCTTAATGGATCTTTAAATCCGTCGATCAGAAAACTTAAAATGGGTTCGTTGCTTCCTGTTAAAGCTTTTCCAATAAAAGTGCATCTTTCTGTAATGTTGGGTTTGTTGGCTTTAACCAGAGCCGTTGGGTATTATCTTGACAGATTTGGGCTTTTATTGTCTGCTAATGGCGGTTTTCGTGGGATGGGGGCGACTGATTCGTTAGTACGTTTACCAGGCTTGCAGCTTTTAATATTGGTGTCTTTAGTGGCTGTTGTCTTGATGGTTTTTAATATTAAAAAACCTGGATGGGGTTTTGCAATCATAGGGCTTTCGGTTTGGGGTTTAAGCCATATTGTTATTTTGGGTTTGTTGCCTGCTGCTTACCAAAGGCTTCGTGTTGATCCAGTTAAAAGTGTGAAGGAATCTGAATTTATCGCCCATAATATTGAGTTCACAAGGTTTGCTTTTGGTCTAGATCAAATTGAAACACGTGATTTTGATTTTAAGCCGGGCTTAACTTCAGAGAATGCTAAGGAGTCGGAAAAATTGTTTAGAAAGGTTCCGCTTGTAGATCCAAAGCGGGCTGATGATGAGTTCAATAATAACCAGACTGTTAGAGGATTTTTTAGTTTTGATGGTTTATTGGATGTTGATCGTTACGAAATTGGTGGAGAGTCTTTACCTGTTGTTATTTCAAGTAGAAATTTAGAGGCAGGTTTGGTCCCAAATAATTGGGAAGATCAACATGTCTTAAATACTCATGGTTATGGCGTTGTTGTTGCAGCGGCTTATGAAAAAGATAATTTAGCTGCTTCTTCGGCCGGTGAAGTTGCTCACCCTCTTGATTATCAAATTGAAGGTTTAGGGGTTGAAGAAACTATTGTGGATGAAGACTTCCCAGAGAACTATTCTGATGCACCACAAATTTATTACAGCGAAGGTACAGATGAATATGCTGTGGTTGGTGCAGATCGAGATGAGATTGATTATCAATCAAGAACCAATGAGTCTGTTGAGACAAGGTATTCGGGTTCTGGTGGTGTAAAGATTGATTCTTTTATTCGTAAGTTATTTTTTGCTTCAAAGTTTCGAGCTATTGATCCTTTAATTTCTAGTTCTATAACTGATGAATCTAAAGTGCTGTTTAATCGCGATATTAGAAGTCGTATCAAAGAGATTGCACCATTTTTGGAGATTGATTCTGATCCGTATCCTGTTGTATCAGATGGGAAGATCTTTTGGATTACCGATGCTTATACCGTAACTAATTTTTATCCATATTCTTCTAGCTCTCCTGGTGCTTTGAATCCTTCTGTTGTTGATCAGTTCAACTATGTTCGAAATTCTGTGAAGGTTGTTGTTGACGCTTATAACGGAACTGTGGATCTTTATGCCTTCGATGAATCTGATCCTTTGTTAAAAGCTTGGTCTAAAGCTTTCCCCGATTTGTTTAAAGCAAAAGATCTATTCCCAGAGAACCTTTTGCCACACATTAGATATCCAAAAGATATTTTTAATGTCCAAACAAGTATGTGGACTCGATATGTTGTTGAGGATGCCAAAGTATTTATTCAGGGAGATACCGCTTGGTCAATTGCTAATGAGCCGAGTACTGATCCTGTTGGTGAAGAGAGACCGGCTAGTGCTTCTAGTCAGCCTATGAAATCCCAGTACCTTTTTAATTCGGTTCCAAACGTTGATAAGACTATCTCTGAACCTGAATATGTGTTGCAACGTTTTTTTGCTCCTAAAAATTCAAATTCAAGTGATCGAGCTAAACACTTGACTGCTGTAATGATGGCTCGTTCTGATCCTGAAAATTATGGTGAGTTAGTTCTGGTTAATATCCCATCTGGTCAAGTTCAGACTCCGGACATTGTTGATACCGAGATCCGTAAGCTGGCGTCTCTGACAGAATACAAGAAGCAGCGTCAAGGTAACACTGTTGATTTTGGTCAAATGAATTTGCTTTTTGCTGGTGAAAACATTGTTTATGTTCGCTCAGTTTATGCAGAGAGTGGTGGTTCTGGTAATATTCCAGAGCTTGTAAGAATGGTTGTAGCAACAGGCGATATTAAAAAAGCAATGGACGATACTCTTAATGGAGCTATTGGTAAAATCACAAATGTATCTACAACGGCTCAACCTGTAGCTGAACCTGAAGATATTGATGATACCCCTGAAGACATTCCAGAAAACAATATTGGTACTCCGGATACATCTTCAAAGCCTTCAAGTGTTATTGACGCTTTAGAGAAAGCTGATCAACTTTTGTCTAAGGCTAATGCTGCTGAAAATACAGGCGATTTGGAGTTAGCCGCAGATTTACGCAAGCAAGCTGAGTCAGCGCTTCAAGATGGTATAGATTTAATTGGAGGTTAAAATATGATTTTTGGTAAATCAAAGATAGATCCAGGTGTTGATGCTTTTGATAAAAGTATGCTCAGACACTTTGTGTTAGGAGTTTCTTTAGACCCGCCTTATCCATTAGATTCAAAAACAATACGTTTTGGTATGGGTTGCTTCTGGGGTGTTGAAAGATTGTTTTGGAAACCAGATGGAGTTTACGTTACTGCAGTCGGTTATGCCGGCGGTGAGGGTGACAAGCCAAATTATAATCAGGTGTGTTCTGGAACTACGGGACATGCTGAGGTTGCACAAGTTGTCTACAACGAAAGCCGTGTTCCCTTAGATCATTTATTAAAGATTTTTTGGGAAAACCATGACCCTACTCAATCTATGAGACAAGGTAATGATGTAGGTTCGCAGTATAGATCTATTATTTTGTGTGATGATCAAGAAGCTCTAGCTTTATGTTTGGCTAGTAAAGAGAAGTATCAAGCAAAGCTTACTGATTCAGGATTTGGTCAGATTGCTACCGAGATTAAATTAGATCCGAGTTTTCATTTGGCTGAAGAAAATCATCAGCAGTATTTAGCCAAGAATCCGAGTGGTTATTGTAACCATGGTTTTTGCCAGGTCGCCTACGAGTAAGAGGTCCTTGGATTCGACCGTCATCCTCGGACTCGATCCGAGGATCTCATTAAGCCATTCGCAGATTTTGCTACGGTGTAGATAGCTAGCCGGTGAAAAATTGAGCTTCGTATCCTTGATTTGTGGGTTTGTAATATATTTTCTCGGCTAATTCATCTGGTAAATATTGTTGCTCTACTTCAGCGTTTTGATAATTATGTGGGTATTTGTAGCCTTCGCCGTGTCCTAAACTTTGTGCTCCCGAGTAGTGGGCGTCTCGCAAATGTTTCGGAACTACACCAATTGGGGATTCCCGAATATCTATTTGAGCTTCTAATAGGCCTTTGTATGAGGAATTTGATTTTGGCGCCGTCGCAAGGTGTGTAACCGCTTGAGCCAAGTTGATTTGTGCTTCTGGTAAACCTACAAATTCTACGGCATGTGCTGCTGCATTGGCTATTAGCAAGCTCATTGGGTCTGCCATGCCTACGTCTTCTGAAGCTAGAATGACGAGTCTGCGTGCTATGAACCTGGCATCTTCACCCGCTTCTAACATTCTGGCTAACCAGTAGAGTCCGGCGTGTGGGTCTGAGCCGCGAATGCTTTTGATGAACGCGCTTATTGTGTCGTAGTGCTCGTCTGTCCCGTATCTTAATGATTTTAAGTCGGTTGCTGATTCTGCATTAACTAGTTCAACTTTGGTTGTTTCTTGTTCTGGTGTTTCGGCCAAAACGATTGCAACTTCTAAAGTTGTAAGGGCTTGGCGAGCATCCCCACAGGCTTTATCGGCCAAATATTCTATAGCCTCGGTTGTTGCTGTTGCATTTTCAAAATCTAAGCCTTTTTGTATGATTGTGCAGACTTCTTCTTGTGTCAGTTCGTTCAACCTGAATAGAGCTGAGCGGCTGCGGAGGGGTTTGTTAACTTCGAAGAACGGGTTTTCTGTTGTTGCCCCAATTAAAGTTATTAAACCATTTTCAACGGCAGGGAGTAGGGCGTCTTGTTGCGATTTGCTAAAGCGGTGTACTTCGTCTAAAAATAGTATTGTTCCTTGATCTGTGGTGCCGAGTCTTTGTTCGGATTCTTGAATGACTCTTCTTACATCTTTCACCGAAGCGTTTACTGCTGAAAGCATTTCAAAATATTTTGAAGATGTTCTTGCTAATAGTCTGGCAATTGTTGTTTTGCCTGTTCCTGCGGGTCCCCAGAGAATGGCTGAATTTAGTTTATCTTTTTCTATTAGTTTCCTTAAAGAACCATCTGGACCTAATAGATGGCTTTGGCCAATAACGTCGTCGAGTTTTTTTGGTCTCATACGTTCAGCTAGGGGAGACTTACTTTGCAGTTTTGTTTTGGCAGCTGATGTAAAAAGATCTTCGCTCACGTCTTAAACGTTAGCTTGGGTATGTGATAATTTGCATGAAACCAATTAAATTGTTTGATTGCAATGCTCTCTTTTTATTAGTTATAAACAATTGTTAGTTGCAGAAAAATTTTTAGGTGTTACCATAGATAGCCGCGGGGTGGAGCAGTCTGGTAGCTCGTCGGGCTCATAACCCGAAGGTCGCATGGTTCAAATCCTGCCCCCGCCACTAATAATTACGATAAGACAAAGCCTGACTCATAAAGTTAGGCTTTGTTTGCGTTATATAACAGCTTTGCTTTATACGGGTAGCTTATAGATTACATTTTTGGAGTTTGAATAGCTTCTGGAGTGGGGGTGTCTCCCACAGGAGCTTGCTTTTGAATTTATCACTTCTTGTACTTTAGACTTAGTAATAGGATCGCCCTCAGAAATTGTATATAAATTATAAAGGGCGGCTACAGATTGTGCGACAACACGTGGCTTGAGCATGCGTTTGCCTGGTAAACTTTGACCTTTACTAACCTTCTCAGGATCATAAACATCGTTTAGTATTGCTTGCAAGGCACTACGGAGATTTGCTTCTTCCCCCTGGTCGTTGGCCCATCTGTCAAATAGAGCATCACTTTGTTTAGATGCAGAACCGGAGGTAATAAATATCTGATATTTATCTGAGTTCTTTTGAACCGTGATGGTAGATCCTGAAGCTGTTTCGTTTGACATTTTTCCGACTGTAAGTCTTGATTGAGCTAAGAATCCAGATCAATCCTATAAATATTGCCACACTTATTATAACGAAATGATATTAAATTTCATCTGCTGTTGCCAATACCCAGTCCCGAGTCTCTATTTTACCTAAAACCAGACATTCAAATAGAACCTTGTTCATGGTAAGATGTTGGTGTGCGGAAAATTTTGGCTGGGCTAGTTATTTTGAATTTACTTTTTTTGGGTACCTTTTTGTACCCGAGTTTAGTTGAGAGGTCTTCTGGGGACAGTGTAGAGTCTTCAACTTCTAGTACAGATACTTTAGCTCAGGAATTAGATGCTACAAATGAACAACAAATAGACCCCAAAGTTGACCTTGTATCAGAACGTTTAGCCTCTATGACCCTAGAAGAAAAAATAGGTCAAATGATATTTGTTGGTTATGACGGTGCTGATTCGAGAGTTCAACTACAAAGTTTGGTTAAGAACTCCAAGATAGGCGGAGTTATGCTTATGGGTAATAATTTTGATGCCAATAATGCAGACCTAGTTGAATCTTTACAACAAAGTACAGAAATTGAACTCTTTATCGGAATTGATCAAGAGGGTGGAATTGTTAATAGAATTTCTGATCCAGGCTATGAGCTTCGATCACAAACTAAAGTCGACTCTCTTCAACTTGCTGATGAGATCTCGCTTAAACGAGCGGAAGAGTTATCTGAACTTGGAATAAATACAAATTTTTCGCCTGTGTTAGAAAACATTACGAATCCGGATTCGTTCTTATATCAAAGAGTTTTTAGAGGGAGCGACCAACAGATTTCCCAATATGGATCTGCTTATGTTGCTAACTATCAACAAAATAAAGTGCACGCTACTGTAAAACACTTTCCCGGTCACACAAATAGCTCAGTTGACTCACATTTGAACTTGCCTGTTGCGAATTTGAATGAAGCAGAGTTTTTAGAGCACATATCAATATTTGATGAAGTAATCAGTAATTCAAATCCAAGTTTTGTGATGATTGGACATATTTCTTTCCCAAATCAAGACAGCGTGTATCCTTCGAGCTTGTCTAAAACAATAATCCAAGATTATTTGAGAGATCGGTTAGGTTTTACTGGCCTCGTGATTACAGATGATTTGTCGATGCAAGCTGTCACAAACAATTATGGCAAAACACAAGCGGCAATAACAGCTGTAAATGCTGGTAACGACATCCTTTTGTATGTAGAAAATGAAACATCAATTATTGAAATAAAAGCAGCATTATTAGACGCAGTTCAAAGCGGTCAGATTAAAGAAGATAGAATCGATGATGCTGTATTTCGTATCTTAGATAAAAAACTAAACCCTTAATTAGAATATTTGGTTATTGGTAAGACACAAATTCGGGTCGGGGTTCAACCGCCAAAGTTTGAGCGGGTGTAAGTATTCTAGGTGTATCTTCATCATAGAAGTTCTTCCAACCCCAAGTAATATTTTCTGGTGCATCTTTTCTTAGAACCTCATAAGTGCCAACCTTAGCTCCTTGAGCACCTTGGCCGTCAGCGTGTATCAAAATTTGTACTTCACTATGTGATGTGTCTAGATCGGATCGGTTCTTGATCATACTTAAGTTGAATTGATGTAAAATCAACATTTTCTGTGGTAGATCATTCTCTTGAACTAGCTCAGCCATCCATTGGCTAACTTCGTTTATTTCTGAAGCCTGTACCGAGCCAATCTCACGCAAATGGACTTGATTCGGCTTTAATCTCCATTCAGGATCAAGTGCTAAACCAACATTTGGTCGTTTTAAAAACTCTTCATAAATTTTTGCTTGTGTTAGAAAATCTGTTCGACCTGGTTGAAGATCTAGAACGACATACACTCCTGCTTCTTCTGCAGCATCAATAAGTGGTTTCAACTCTGAGATTTTAGATTTACGAGAATAAGTCAGATCGTCTTCTGCAAATGCTGAAGCGATTGTCGCAATAATCTCTAGCGTTGGCACCATCTCGGTTTCTGGATCAAGCTCCTGATAATCTGCAGTTATTTTATTTACACGTTCAATCGTCTCCGGAACTTTCTGTTCACCTAATACGCCGAGGGCTCCGCCTGATGGATGACCATAAAGGGCAATGTACATTTTTTGTTTAGAACCTTCAGGGTTTTTAACTAAGAAGCCTCCGCCAGGTAGTTCAATTCCGGAGCGCACTACAGCTAGCTGAGATAAATAACTTGCAGAGTTTTCTTTGTCTCCGAAAATTGCAATTTTTGTATCGACGCTAATTTCTTTTAATATTTCTGGGTTGGCCCTCAAATCGTTTGAAACAGTAAGGGTTTTTTCTGAAGCCAAAGTTAAGTTTGCTAGATCTAAAATAAAATTAGAACCTAAGCTAGAAGAATCTGTAATGATTACATTAACTTGGTCTTCAGGTTTTTCTAAAGCTAAATCTGCCAGCGTTTGAATGTCTTTTTTTGAAATTTCTAAATTGGTGTATCTTTCAGAAATTGCTGAAGAGTCGTTGAACAATGTTTGTGCTGATTCTAAGTCAGCTTGATCACATGAAGTTGCGTTGCTGCAGTCAACGGCAATGTCTAGACTTTCTACTCCGTTAGGAATAGTTTGATCGATTGTAAAACCTTGAGATGAAACGTTTATTATTTTTTCAATTTTCAAGTTCTCGATCAAAGAAGAATTGAGTACTGAATTATCGATTGTCGGCAAGTTGTTATTTGCTGCTATGAGTGCGGCGATGGTCTGATTGTCATGAGCAACTACCACAGTAGGGGTTTCTGTGAACAGGTCGAAAGAAGTTTTAGCAGAAATCACACTGGGTTCACTTCCCGTGAGGGGAGCTAGCTTGGTTGATGTTTTTACTTCGGGATCTTTTGTTGTGCTATTAAATAATCCGGAATCGATTACCCAAAAGGCACACAAGCATCCTCCAATAATTAATAAGCCAGCAACTATCCGTAGTATCTTTGATGGTTTATTTGCCATTTGTTAAGATCACCCCAAATTTAATCTTACAGTTCATTTATATAAAAAGTCTGGACCAATAGCGGAGTTCACACAACCTTAAAGTTGCATAAACCTGCTTGCATCGACTATTGGAACAGCTTTTTGATCATTCAAAATAGTCAAATTAAAATTATTACAATTTATGAATTCACAGTTGAGATCTAAATCTTTGAGCGATACTTAGTAGTGGTAAAGACTTTATTAAATTTTTTAAATGGAGTAGCGGGTTTGAATTTTCGTAATTTAGCAAATTTCAAAAAATTTAGAATAATACTAATATTTCCTATTCTATATATTCTGTTGAGCGCCATTTGGTTTGTAAATACTCAAATGGGTTCTGGTGGGGCATCAGCTGGAACTTTAATAGCCAGTAACGATGTTTCTGGTCTTAAAGAAGCTTCTATCAAAACGGTTGCAGAAGAAGTTGTTAAAGAATTTTCCGAAAGCGAAGTTGAAGTATTAGCCAAAGGGTTTTCAAAGAAAACCACTTTTGGAGAAATTGGTATTTCTATAGATTCAGATGAAATAGTTCAAGAAGCTTTGGTTCCTAGGAATAGTGGATTTATTTTGGTTCGTCCAATCAAGTGGCTAACCCGAAGTGTCGACTACAAAGAGATTCCATTAACTCCTAGATTTGATCTTGATGATCTAAATAGCCAGCTAAATTTCGTGCTTGGCTCAGAGCTTAGTGTTGTTGAGGAACCAAAATTCGTTGTGGAGGAAGGTAAAATTTCTGCCATATCTGGGATCCCTGGGGTTGCACTAGATACAAGCAACATTGATCAGTTGATAGATATTTCAATCTTGAATGGTGAACCTTACATTATAAAAATTCCTGGTATGGATTCAGAGCCGATGATTAGTTTAGAAAAAGCACAAGCATTGGCCGCTGAAGTTGATGTTTTAACTCAAGAATCAATTTTAATTTCTGTATTAGACAAAACAGCAGAAATTACACCAAACAATATGAAGCCATGGTTTATTATTGAGATGGACGATAATGGAAAAGCCATTTGGGCTATCGATGAAGCCGTTGCAATTCAAAATTTAAATGAGAAGTTGCCTAACCTAGGCGGGGCCGGTTCTAAACCTGCGTTTAAAATTATTGATAATCGCCCGATCCTTATTCCAGCCCAAAAAGCAACTTGTTGCGGTCAAGGTACTGCAGAACTTCTAAAAACGGTTTTTCTTTCTGAACCAAAAACGGCAGGACTTGGACGTTCTCCAAAATTTCCTACCATGGCTTCGCAATGCAAAAAAAGTGGTAGGCGTTATACCAGAAGTACTGGAGCAGATAAAGTTATTCGCAGAGGTCATTTAGAACCGCTTTTAACAAAGCCAGATGCTGCGTATGAAAGATTAGCTTCTCTTGGAGTGGTTGAAGAAGTTTCTAGCTGTACAACAAGCTTCACTGCTGGCCAAGAGCGGTCGGCTAATATTCAAAAAATTGCTGATCTCATGAACGGTGTAATTGTCGAGCCTGGGCAGAGGCTTTCAATAAATAAACATGTTGGTGAAAGAACTCTTTCTAAAGGTTTTAAAGCTGCTCCAGCAATTAAAGATGGGGTTGTAATTTATGACGATGTTGGTGGTGGTATAAGTCAATTTATAACCACTTTTTTTAATGCTGCCTTTTTTAGTGGTGCTGATTTAGTCACATATCAATCTCATTCAATATATTACGATCGATACCCCAGAGGTTTAGAGGCAACAATTTCTTGGGGCGGACCTGAACAAATTATTAGGAATAATTCAAAATATGCGATTCTTGTTTGGACCGAGCGAACTTCAACTTCAGTAACTGTAACGTTTTATTCAACAAAGCTCGGTGATGTGAGGGCTCTGCCAGCAGTTGAAAAAAGACAAGGTGAAGCTTGCACCAAGGTGATAGTTGGTCGCAGTATCAATGGTAGAATAGATTCTGACGCAGTTGTAGCTTCTTATAGAGATGAAGAGGGTTATAACTGCGATGGATTAGCAACGCCCGCTCAATTGGCGAAGGAAGCTGAAGAAGCACAAGAGTTGCTCGAAATCGAAGAGCTTTTAGAAGTTGAAAACCCCGAAGCTGAAGAAGAAATCGAACAGCCAGAACTAATTGAATAGATTAGATATTTTGACTCGGGTTTCTATTTTTTGCTTTAGATTTAGTAATTAGATAAATATTTTTGATTCTTTGCTTGTCCAATCAATGCCAATTAGCTCATAATTCCAGATAACATTATTTTGATAAATCAAAATAAAGGGTGGTATACCATGAATATTAAGAAAGTTACTGCAATAGCAGTAGTAGCAGCGTTATCATTTTCAGCTTGTTCAACAGATGAAGAGCCTGAAACAAAAGACGATGCAGAAGAGACAACAGATACAGCAGATTCTGAAGTAACAGAAGAAACTAAATCTGCAGAAGCAAACATTGCTGGTCTTGGCGAAAACGAAGAAGTTGCAGGAACTGCAACTTTCACTCAAGACGAAGATGGCAAAGTAACCATGAATGTGGCTATGACCGGATTATCTGAAGGCGATCACGGTTTCCACCTTCATACAAATCCATCTTGTGAAGATGCAGAAGACGGAACAGTTGGTGGTGGAGCTGGTGGACACTGGAATCCAAATGAAAAAGCTCACGGTGAACCAAACGCAGAAGAATCACACGCTGGTGATACTGGAAATATTACAGCAGCTGCTGATGGAACAGCAACTTTAGAAGTATCACTTGATGCTTGGACCTTAGGTGACGGAGTTGAAGAATCTGATGTTATTGGTCATTCAATAATAACTCATGCTGATGCTGATGACTTTACTGGAGATTCTGGAAATGCAGGAGCTCGAATTGCTTGTGGAGTTATAGAACTAGCAAACTAAAATCTTTATAGATATAAAAAATGGCCCGGACACAATAAATGTGTCCAGGCCATTTTTAGTTTTAGTATGCCATCCTCGGATTTTGTAGTTTGTCCTCTTTGGATTGTATTAGGTCATCCTCAGGCCTTTTTAAGTGTCATCCTCAGGCCTTTTTAAGTGTCATCCTCAGGCCTTTTTAAGTGTCATCCTCAGGCCTTTTTAAGTGTCATCCTCAGCTTGACTGGGGATCTACTCATTAATCAATTACCCTTGGGTAATCTCAAATGTTATTCTTCGGTTTTTAGCTCGACCAGCTTCTGTATCGTTAGTTGCTATAGGATCTCTAAATCCTGCACCACGAGTTAAGAAGCGGTCACCATCTAGTCCTTCTTTTTCGAAGGCATTTCTTACCGAGTCAGCTCTTTGTTTTGAGAGTTCAAGGTTGATTACATCGCTACCTCTGTTATCTGTATGGCCAACGATAGACACACCCCAATCAGGTTTGGCTTTAAGAAGAACAGCTAGATCTTCTAAAACTGAGCCTTCAAATGTATTTAAGTCTGCAGAACTAGTGTCAAACAAAATAGCATCACTAACATCAATTTTTCCGGTTGGTGGGGGAGATCCTGCAACAACTTTAAGATTATCTACAAGTTCAAGGTCTCCTAAATCTACACCGTCGTATTCTGCAAGCAAAGCGTCTGCAGTTTTTTGGTCTGCTACGTTGCCCTGCAGAATAATTTTCCCATCTTCGATGACGGTAATTGCATCTCCATTTTCAGGGTCATAAGCGCCAACAACAGGTTTTGTTCCATCTGTTGAAGTTCCCATTTGTGATCGGACTGAGTCGGTTTCGTCTCCGTCTTCGTTTGGTGGGCTGTGCATTTCTAGGTAGTAGTTGGCTGGGTCTGCTAGTACAGCTTTGATGTTGTTTAAATCGTTTTCGATGTCA
>Ga0114956_1000459_pt1 | contig 29416 bp, 25 predicted proteins | sample MaitaG_FD_87304 | JGI IMG/M metagenome (GOLD analysis project Ga0114956, IMG submission 87304) | Marine algal microbial communities from Maine, USA - Maine_Asex2 metaG | ecosystem: Host-associated > Algae > Red algae > Unclassified | place: Maine, USA | collected 2015-01-05
ATGGCCAAAGACTGGGTACGGGATCGGCGTAAGCAGCTGGGGACAGCGGCTTTACTATCGATAGTCCAGTCGCTGTCCCAGCTACTGAGGCAGTTCGATGGATTGTTGAGGACGCTCCGGTCTAAACCCGCATTTGTTAATGACGAATCGGGAGAGTTTTGTTTGATCGTAGATGCCGTTTAATGGCAAAAGATTGGGTACGGGATCGGCGTAAGCAGCTGGGGACAGCGGCTTTACTATCGATAGTCCAGTCGCTGTCCCAGCTACTGAGGCACTTCGATGGATCGTTGAGGACGCTCCGGTCTAAACTCGCATTCGTTAATAACGAATCGGGAGCATTTTGTTTGATCGTAGGTGCCGTTTAATGGGAAAAGACTGGGTACGGGATCGGCGTAAGCAGCTGGGGACAGCGGCTTTACTATCGATAGTCCCGTCGCTGTCCCAGCTACTGAAGCACTTCGATGGATCGTTGAGGACGCTCCGGTCTAATGTCAAGTTCGTCGAAGACGAATCATGAGTGGGGCGATTCACTGTCCACCCTCTGCGACCAGACCGGCCAGATATCCTGAGTCGAAATCGGTTCCGATATTGACAACCGCTATGACGGCGACAGCCTTGGCATCCGAATTGGGAACGTCCGGTGCCTTGCTGCTGTTGTATGCAAACGTTTGGGTGGCAGAATCAAATTTCCCGTCCGCGACTTGTTGGCTCAATTTCTTCCCGAGAGCGTCGGGTACACCGGTGACGATCGCGGGTTTTTCGGCCGTTTTCAACTGGCTTAAAATGTTGACTAGAGTCTCAATCGTATCGCCTCGTTGTATGACGGTGTCCTCCGCTCGACCAGCGAAAACTTGGGATTGAAATTCGTTGAGGCTGATGCGGCCGCTGCGGTAATGCTTGGCCGCTTGCTGGAATTGGTGTTGGTTGATCATTGCGGATGTGGGATTTAGCCGATGTTATAAAAAACGGTTTTAAACTACAATTTTAGACTTGGAACTACTTACGGCAGCCCATTGTGACGACTGCCTTGACGATTGAATACCGTACGGACGTGATAATGAAAAGTTGTGTTTTGGCCTACTCGGGCGGACTGGATACTTCAGTAATTTTAGGTTGGTTAATGGACGAGGGCTACGACGTCCACGCCGTTTATGTCGATCTTGGTCAACCGTGCGAAGATAAGGAAGCGATCCTTCAAAAAGCAAAAGACATTGGTGCAAAATCGTCGCGCATCGTTGACGCGCGTGAAGAGATGTGCCGTGACTTCGCGTTTCCGGTGCTGTCTTTTCAAGCGAAATACGAAGGCCCGTATCTGTTGGGAACTTCGATCGCGCGCCCTTTGATCTCTAAAGTCTGCCTGCAAGTCGCACGAGAGGTCGGGGCAACGGCTTATGCGCATGGTGCGACCGGCAAAGGTAACGACCAATGTCGTTTTCAGTTGGCCGCAGAAGCACTCGACGCCAACATCGAAGTTATCGCGCCGTGGCGAATGCAGAAATTTCGCGACAAGTTCCCAGGCAGAACGGAACTGATCAACTTTTGCAAAGACAAAGAGATTCCCATCACCGTCTCGTTGGCCAAACCTTACTCCAGCGACGAAAACTGTCTGCACATCAGCTACGAAGCGGGTGATCTGGAGGAGTTGGACGTCAACGGCGTTGAACTGGTTGACTTCGGCATGGGCGTTTCGCCGCAAGAGGCTCCCGATAAAAATGAAACCGTCACGATTGATTTCGAGTCCGGCGTACCCGTTTCGGTTAATGCAAAGAAGCTCTCAGCGCTAGAGGTTGTCGAAACGCTGAACGAAATTGCGGGTCGAAATGGCATCGGCCGCATCGACATGGTAGAAAATCGTTTTGTCGGGATGAAAAGTCGCGGTGTCTACGAATCGCCTGGCATGACGGTTCTGTATGATGCTCATCGTTATGTCGAACAACTTGCGATGGACCGCGATCTGATGCACTTGCGTGATCGCCTGTCACCGGAAGTCGCCGAAATGGTGTACTACGGTTTCTGGTACTGTCCAAAGTTAGACGCTTTGTTGGCCTTCAATAAGGAAGCGCAGAAGTCGGTCACCGGTAGCGTGACGTTGGAGTTGTACAAAGGAAACATCATCATTTCCAAACGCTCCAGCCCTAACAGTCTGTACGATGATCAAATTGCGACGATGGAAGGCGGAGGCAGTTACAATCAGGATGATGCCGAGGGGTTCTTGCGAATTCAGGGCCTGCCGGGCCGCGTGCAAGCGAAGGTTTTGCCACGATCCTATTAGGGCACTTTTGCGTTGCCTCATTGAATCAGGAAATGCAATCGAATGAGTTTCTTCGAAAATCCGGTGTTGCAGCGTGAGCTGTTGGTCAATTTGCGGATGCCTCGTTCGTTTTGGCTGCTGTTGCTGTATCAAGTGATTTTGGGCGTGATCGTTTATTTCGCTTGGCCGCGTCAGGTGCGTTTGGACCTAACGGGCGATTCGGGCAACAACAGCCAATTGGTGGATTTGGTATTTTTAGGACAGTACGTTCTGGCTTCGTTGATGGCACCCAGTTTTGCCGCAGGCGCAGTTTCGGGGGAAAAAGAGCGTAAGACCTACGAGATGTTGTTGGCCAGTCCCATCAACCCCGAATCCATCGTGATTGGGAAGTTGGTCGCCGCGTTGACTCATCTGGCGATGCTGATCGTGGCGTCTCTGCCGATCGTAATGTTATGTTTGCCGCTGGGAGGCGTTTCGTTCTACGAGGTGCTGGCGGCTTATGTGATGTTGATTTCCAGTGTCGTGGCGTTTGGCATGATCAGCGTCGCTTGCGGAAGTTTCTTCCCGCGAACCAGTTCGTCGCTGGTGGTTTCTTATCTTGCGATTCTGCCGCTGGCGCTGTTGGGTGTGCTTTTTTGGGTCAGCTTTCGCCAATATGGAGAGACTCGTTTTCAATTGGCGATAACGGTTGTGCCAGGCATGGCGATCGCGATTTCGACAGCGCTGTTTTACATGATCAGTGCGCGGATGATTTATCCCAAAGACATGGGAAGCGATGGGACGGACGTTGTCGATTTGGAGAACGAAAACGAAACGGCCGTTGGTTTGGTGCTCAGTCGTGATAAGTTTCCAGATCGCCTGTTCGCGCCTCCCATTCGCGACACACTGATGCCTGATGGTATAAATCCAATCTATGACAAAGAACTCCGCAGCGAGATCTTCGGACAAGGGACTTTGATGCTCAGGCTGGCGATTCAGATCAGCATGCTGCTGGCGATGTTTTTGATGGGGTGGTTGTTGTTCATTCAGCAACAATTCGCTGCGTGGTATTTTTGTTTCGTCGTATTGTTCAACGTATTGGTTGGACCCGTGTTTTCCGCCGGAAGTGTTACCAGTGAGCGGGAACGCCAGACGTTAGACCTTTTGTTGACGACGCTGATAACGCCTTGGCAGATACTCTCGGGAAAATTGATTTCTGGATTGCGCGTGTCCAGTGTGCTGACGCTATTTTTATTATGGCCAGTGTTTTTGGCGGTCTGTCTGTCGGCTGGGTTTCGCGCCAATCTGCTGCCGATGTTCTGCTATTTTGTGGTGTTTTGTCTGACCTGTTTGACGACGGCGAATCTCGCGCTGTTTTGTTCGACGCGGTGCCAAAAAACCAGCACTAGTTTAATAGCGACCTATTCGGTGATCTTGATTTTGTATCTGGTTCCACCGGCGATTGCTGTGTTTGCGAATCAGTACTATCAAGGCACCGTTGACGCAGAGATGGCCAAAGCGATGACCATCACCAGTCCCTTCGCGGCCAATCTATTAATCCCTTTAGAAATAGACAGCCTCACAAACCTCTCATCAGGGTTCATTGAGCAATTTTCGAGAATCGACATCCGTAGGTATTGGCATTTTGGAGCTTATGTGGTGTTTACATTGTTGCTCAACGGTGCGTTGCTTAGCGTGATGGTGTGGATGTTCAACGCGCGTTGGCGTGTCGCCAAGGTTGGCGGTGTTTCCGAACGTAATGCGGATGCGGCTGTTACGAATTCGAAATGAATTCCAATGAAATTCTCTTGAGGTTTAGACCATGGATTTGGGGATAAGAAAATTTACGTCAACGAAACCTTCGGGATGGTTGCTGGCGATGTTATTGCTTGTCTTTGCAGCACCGTCCAGCGTCTTGTACGGTCAGGCGTCTGGCGAAGATGAATCTCGGGATCGACCGAAGGTGAAACTTCCTCAGCCTTTGAAAAAATATATGGGACGTCCGATCGCGCAGACGATGCACTACACGGGGGCGGAATGGCTGATTCGTGATCGTCGTGAGCGTGAGGAACGATGTAGTTTGATGCTGGCGAATCTGGGGGTGAAAAGTGGAATGGCAATCTGCGATATGGGGTGTGGCAACGGTTTTCACACGCTTAAGCTGGCCGAAATGACGGGTCAAAAAGGTTACGTAGCCGGCGTCGATGTCCAGCCTCAAATGCTAATGCTGTTGCGGAACCGAATGGAGCAGCGTGGCATTGAGAACGTCATTCCGATTTTAGGTTCCTATCACAATCCGCGCTTGCCTCGGAAGTCGTTGGACTTGGTTTTACTGGTAGACGTTTATCACGAATTCTCGCACCCAGAGCAGATGTTGAAGGCGATGCGTGAGAGTCTGAAGCCGGACGGAGTGATTGTGTTGGTGGAATATCGCGAAGAGGACCCCGATGTTCCAATCAAACCCCGGCACAAAATGAGCAAGGCTCAGGTGGACAAGGAGCTGACCGCTAATGGATTTAAGTTGGTGAAGTCATTCGATAAATTGCCGTGGCAGCACATGTTGTTCTACGGAATCGCAGACGAAGTTCGTACTGGCGAATAGGTGTGGATACAGCTCACGTCGTCAGAGTTGCAGAATTAGAAATATTGCAAAACCTTCGTTCGGTTCCGGGGGGCTCCACTTTGAAGACGGATGGCATCGATTACTTTAGAGCCATTGCTTCGTGTTGTAACTCAAATTTGTTGAGTCGTGCCACGTTTCAAGGGAAAAATGCTTTCAGAAAGAGTTGGATAATTCACGAAAGTGCTCAAAAACTGTAGGTTTTGAGCCGCAAATTATCGCTGGAGAACAAATTTGTCAGCTTGATCTGAATAGGTGTACTATATTGACGTGACGGTTTTAACGATTTAACGGGTGACAGTATCGTATGTCTTCCCGTTTTATCATACTTATCCCCACCAATCAGGAATCAATTCATGAAGCGTCTCTTGCTCTCATTCACGCTCATGGTCGCGGCAATTTCACTGCCAGAAATGTCTCGCGCCGAAATCGATCTCGATTATTCGGGCGACACCTACTTTTCTCAAAATGCTCCACCGGAGGCACAGGCGGCTTTGGAAGCTGCTGCGGCTGACATCAATGCAGCGATCGACTTCTCCAATCTTTCTGCGATTACCGATGACACCATCAGTGGAAGCAGTGGAGACAAAAATGTCAGTTTTAACTTCTTGCAAACATACTTTAATCCGGCGGATGGAAATTTAGTCGATGTTCCAAACACGGAAATCGCAGCTGGACAGGTCAATATTTTTGCCGGAGGGCGTGTCCTATCAGGTAACACGCTAGGGCAAGGCGGTCCGGCCGGATCAGGTTTGAGTCCGTCTGGGACAAATGGTGGTCCTGGCGGAACATTTGCTCAAGCGATTGCTGATGCCGAAGCTAACGAACAACACAGTCGGGGCGGAGCTCCTATCATAGGCACGCTGTCGGGCAGTATTGGTGGAGCGAATTACTCGTTTGATCAAGGCTTACATACCGGCAGCATCGTATTTGATGCCGACACGAATTGGCACTTTGATCATACGGCTCCTGTGGCGGCGGGGCGAAGTGATTTCTACACAGTAGCCCTGCACGAGTTGCTACACGCGTTGAGCTTTGGAATTGGTGATAGCTGGGATGCATTGGTATCTGGCACTGACTATTTAGGCGCTGAAGGTATTGCTGCCAATGGTGGCAGCGGAGAGGATTTGGTCTTCAGTGGAGGCGGGCATCTGGCAGAAAACGTGATGAGCGTTCGGATCTCCGATGGAGTGATGCAAGAAGTCTTAATGGATCCAAACATTACTGTCGGTACCCGCAAGGGTTTGACGGAACTTGATCTTGCCGTGATGCGAGACTTAGGGTTCATCACTGTTTCCGCTATTCCGGAACCATCCAGCTTTGCCTTCGTGTTGGCTGGAAGTGTTATGATCGGATTTAAGAGAAGACGTTCTGCATTGACGGTGTGAGAGTTAGCGGCAGAGTTGCTGTAAACGAAGCAATCAACAAATACAAAGCCCCGCAAAACAATTGTTCTGCGAGGGTTTTTTTACATGATTTCACCCGTAGTTAGATGGTGCCTAAGACGGTGCCTAAGGCGGTGCATCAGCAGGGTCGTCAGCCATCGTGGAAAAAGATTCTCGCTCGTTGATTTTGAAATGCTCCGCCAAGTTGATATCACCGATTGCGCCATCTTCATCGTACGTTACTTTTCCGTTATCGTCCTGTTGATCACGACCGAGGCTATAAACTAGATATTCGGTGCCCTTGGCGTTCACTCGATAGACGATTTGGGATCCGTTTTCTGAATGGGGGTCGATAGGAATCGAGTCAAGGTGCTCCGGAATCAACTCGTTCAGCGTCTGTGGATAGCGTCTGTGCTTACGCTGGTAGATTTCGATCGCTAAGGTAACCCTCATCAGGTCTCGCCAGATTTTACTGCGGATGAAGGCCAACTCGGAACCGCTATTGTCGAACGTTTCCCAACTGCAGAGTATCGCAATTTTGTCTTTCCAGTTGCTGCCATACCAGCAGATGCTTTTGTCTGTACTGATTACCTCTTGGAGACTCGGCCAGGCGTTCTGAATCTCCGCCAAACCTTCGGCAGCCTTTTCGAGTGCCTCTTTCGAGGCGGTACCCACTGATCTTTGAATGATTTGTAAGCCTATGGATTCGATAGCAATAGCGACCAAGGCATTTACTAAGATTCCATCCTTGAGAAGCGGAGCGGGAAGCTTGCTGCAGATAACACCTGACTCCAACGCAGCGTCGTGTTGGCGATCATGCGATTGCTGACGAGCTTTTGCTACCAGCGCTCTGGCGATTGCTCTTGTGTACATCGCCTCATCAAAATTCGAAAAATCAAAATCTTCGGGTGTTTGCCAGTCGCGCCATGTTAGGTCCGGGTTCAATAGGGACAGACGCACGTCTTCGAATTGATCGGCATGTTGCAGTAGCAGATTTCGAGTCGTCGTCCTCGGCTTCATCTGGACCATGCCGTTAAATAAGTTGATGCGATCAAAGTGCTTTCCAATTTGAACCAGATTTCCAAAATTGCTTCCACCGGGAGGTAAAGGATCGAATTTCTTATCGGCAATGGGAGGCACCAACAATTTTAGAAACAGATAACTAACGGAAACCGTTGCAAGCAATATCACAAGCCAAAGCAAGGTGAAATGAAAGTAGGCGTTGGCCTGATAGAGTTTGGCGTAAACGGGGTACTGTCGTAGGTTCTCAGGGATATGCAAAGGGCGCGATTTGAGTAGACAGAAAGCTAATGTAAGAATCAGGTTTAGCGCTGCTGCTTTGGTGACGGTCTTTAAACTGAAGAGTGTGCCCCACATGGTGGACGTGAATAAAGGCGATTCAAGCCAAGTTGCTGATGTGAAATGCTCAGCCAAACCAACCAAGAAAATGAGCCCAAGAAATAGCCCTGTACGTATAGTCCAGTGAAGTCCTCCCAATGCAAACCAGCGTCCCATGAGGGAAGTCAACCCAAAGGCCACTCCGACAAGGACCATCGCCAGCATGGAAATGTTTTGCTTGCTGAAATCTTGACTTACAAGCAATCCCCACCCGGCTACCACTGCGGTAAATAGTAGTACGTCGATTAAGGTCCATTGCGGAAATGAAGCAATCGCAGCTTTCCATTTTTGCAAGTTCCACTTCGAATCAGATGGCTGCAATGATTTCTGAAACGCCGACTCATGGTTGGCCGAACTGAAAAGGACGCCGACAAAAATGAGAGAAGTCCAGGTAGCAATGACGACCGCCAAATCTGGGGCTTCGATCAGCAGCGCTGGAATGGTCAATGAGAAGATCACCGCATATCGCAGGCTCCAATGCCAAGGCTTGGAAGCCACCCAATTGGCAACGATGCTGGGGAGAAAACAAACGCCTGCCACGCTCGCCAAGATGGCAATCGTATTGATCGAGGTGGCATTCATTTCGATTTAGGTTCTTGTAAAACGCGATTGAGATTCCCGGAAAATTTTTCCCGAGAATACAAAAAGCATCCCGCGATTATATCAAAGCAAAAACCCCGCAAAACTATTGTCTTGCGGGGTTTAGTAATGGGCGATGAGGGGCTCGAACCCCCGACCCTCTCGGTGTAAACGAGATGCTCTAGCCAACTGAGCTAATCGCCCGGGTCGTTACCGATTTTTCATCGGCTTTGAAGTAGGCATACTTTAGATGACAATCGCTATTTCTGTCAATTGGTGGTATGAAAAATGCGAAGCTTTGGATCACAGATTTAAGAATTCTCGATGCTCTCTCTAAGATCCTCTGGAGCGGTTCAAACAAGAAAAAAAGCTTGTCTGCCAACATTGAAATTGGGAAACAAGCCTTCTGGTGCGTTAAGCGTATGGAAGAATTCGGGAATTACTTTTCTTCTTGGGCTTCAGCTTCGGCTTTTTTCAACTTTTCAACCTTGCGAGGATCAATTTTGATGTCGTCGATCTTTTCGGTCTTTATGAGTTCGTCGTAGGATTTGCCCGCATTGGGAATCTCCTCGCCCTCGACTTCTGGAACGGTCGCTTTCTGGATTTTCTTCAGTGCTTTTTCAAACAGAGGGATCATCGTCTCTTTCTCGTACGCTTTTTGTGCCGCTTTACCGCCGTCTGCTTTGGCTGCTTTCCAGCTTTCGGTTACTTTCTCATCTTTAAGCTCTTTGTAGAACAGTTCGCCAAAGTCATTGCGAACTTCTTTAGATTCGCCTTTGACGTGACAGGCATTGCAAGAAACCTTCATGGTGGGATAGGCCTTTTCGACGGCCTTCTTGAACAGCGTGTGAGCCTGAGCGGTCCCGCTGGCCAATACTAAAGCACATGTGGTAAGCAGTAAATTTCTACATCGACTCATTTTGTTTTTCCTTGGTAACACGGCTCAAAAGGGGCACTTGAATTTAACTTGTAATTGCGGCAAATGGGTCGGAAATTCTCTAATTCCCTAGGAAATCACTTTGGATGCCGGAAATACGTTGGCTCATTGTCTTTGGTTTCATCAAATTCGTGTCGAGTGAAATTTATCCAGAAATTTACTGGATCTTCAATCGCGGCCGATTGTTGGTCTCCGTCACGGGCTTCATAACTGTGGCCGCAATGGATGCAGTTAACGTCGAAACCAAGTGCCTCGACATCAAACGAACTTACTTTTTGACAAGCGGGACATTTTTGTGAATAAAAGGGCTTGAGGGACATGGCCTGATCCTTCGAAAGCTTGATAGCAATTACGAATCTTTACTTTAAAGGATCTCAATTGAATCTCAACAAGTTTTTGTGAAAAATCTGTGTTGTGTTTAGAAATCGCCGTTGGTCGTTACTTTTTCGCAAGTGGCACGCCGGTATTTTTTTCCTCGCTGTTGGTTTCCTCGGACGCGAGAGATGGGCTCCTGTTAGAAGTGATAGAAATTTCTCTTTCAAGTTCAGAACTGAGACCCATCAGCGCCACAATCGTTTCATGATGGCTGAAGGTTGAATCCTTCGAGCATCTAATCTCAATGCTTCCAAAAACGCGATCATCGACCAATAGCGGCAAAACAGACTTCCAAAGGTCGCTGGCCTCCTTAATTTTTTCTCGACTGCGGACCGTCGCGTGAAAGGACTCGTGCAGCCACGGCGCGTTGACGTCCAGCGTAAGTTTGTTGAGTTGATGCCGATCTGAGAAATCGCAAAACTGTTGCCACGTGGCTTGCCAATCTCGATTGCCTTGAACGTGAACCGAACTTTGGACCTGCGGAACTTGTTGAGCTCGCCGGCGGCGGAACAGCGAACGAGCGAAACCGTAGGCTCGATTCATTATCAGTTCGTATTCGGCGACGCCAAAGATGCGGGAAATCACCATCACCAAAACAACGCAAACGATCGATGCGACGGCGTATTCAGCTTGCCTGAGCACTAGGGCCAATGTTCCGCCAGCAGCCGACATCGTGCATAAAAGACCAACCCAAATCAGGCTTACCCGCGGGCTGTAGCCTCGCTTCATCAGCGTGTGGTGCAGGTGCCCACGATCAACGGTGAAAATGCTGCGTCCGGTCAGTCTGCGGCGGATGATTGCGGCGCCGGTGTCGATGAAAGGAATCGATAACAAGGCGATCGGCGCTAGAAATGCGTAGAACGAATTTTGCTTAAAGGTACAGCGGATCGCCAATGCACTCAGAAGAAATCCTATCAGCATGCTTCCTGTGTCACCGAGATAAACTTTGGCTGGCGGAAAGTTAAATTTCAGGAATCCCAGTAACGCTCCCGCGATCGAAACCGCCACGATACCATCAACGACTCTTCCCATAGACAACATCATCACCGCGAGCGCCAAGCTCATGATGATGCCGATCGTTGCGGCAATTCCGTCGGCTCCGTCCAATAGGTTGACCGAGTTGACCGAAGCGATCACCCAGCCGTAGACGAAAAAGACGGAAAAAGTTTGAAGTGGAATAAAGACTCCGATAGCCGCCAATACTTCAAATTTAAACCCGAAAAGTAGCAAGACGGTTGTAGCTAAAAACTGACCGAAGAGTTTTTGACGTCCGCGAATTCCAAACCGGTCGTCAAGTAATCCGACGATCACCAATAACAATGAACCAGTGAACAGCCCCAAGTATTGAAAGATGTCGTCCGGCGTTATTCTTCTCAACGCGAGAAAGTCTCGAGGGTAACCAATGAGTGATGCGAGTTTTCCGTCGACCCGCGATAACAAGTTTGGGTAAATTTGAAGAAACGTGAAGATTGAGAAGACCACCGCAGTAACGGAACAAAATAATGCTAGTCCACCGACCATGGGGATCGGCATCTTGTGCAGCTTTCGCAATTTGTCAGGGTTGTCGACCAATCCAACAGCGCGTGCCTTCCGCGAAAATATCGGTATTAAGAAAACCGATATCAGCAGCGAAGCGACGAAAGATGTAAAGACCGAAAACATTGATTAGTTTTGCCACCGATATTTAATTGGATGATGCGGTGTATGGTTTGAGGGATTTGACGAAGTGAAATGATTTGGCAGAATGAGTTGGCGATAGTCTTAGCGGCATTCGGTCGTTTTCTAGGGATCGGCCTTGAAAGCCTTGCCAGTTGAGACGGCCACGCTCGAATTTTCTTTGGATCCGATTCTTATGAAACAATTTCTCTAGAGCAGGACTGCAATACTTTAATTGGATGTTGGCTAAAATCTCGTTCTTGTTCACGTTTCAGCCGCAGCTTCTCCTTTATTTCATACAGAAGAGTTCGATATTGATCAGAATGCTTAAAATCGGCCTCAATCAACTCCTCTAGACGTTGAGCGGCTTCCTTATAATTTTCAAGGCGGTCAAGTAAGCGGATGAGCAAAATCTGCGTCTTGTGATCGCTTGGCTTTGTGATCAAAGCAAGTTCGTACTGCCGAGCAGCGAGTTCGGGTTCGCCGAGTCGCTGCTTTATATCGCCGCTAAGTACGATCGCATCATGGTCAGATGGCGAAACATCCTTCAATAATGTATCAGCGCGAGTCATGCAGTATTCGTAGGGCTCAGAATCGGCCGCGAGATTTTTGGTTGCATATTCGAAAAGCATTTTTGGATCATCAGGTAAAAATTTTCGCACGATAACGTCATCTGATAGTGGAGCTATTTTACGAGCTGACTTTCCGGTGAGTAATCGTTCGATGGTAGGATAATCTTTTGGCTTTATCTCCAAATATCGTCTCGTATTTTCTGCGGCTTTCTCTTGGTTGCCAGATTGCAAATAGTGGACCGCAGCCGCCAGCCGCAAACGCACGTTGTTGGGAGAAATTAACAGTGCCTGATCCATGTACTTGTTTGCCAGCGTATTCTCTCCCGCGATCGAGTAAAGTCTGGCCAAGCGAACGTAAACGAACGGCTGCAAGAGATTGCTGCGACGACTAAGTTGAAGTGCTTGAATCGCTGAGGGGATATTGTTCCTGATGAAATCCTGTTGCCGAAACCGGTTTGCTTCCAGTTGGGACGTTTCGCGCTTCAGCGAATAAATGTTTTCCTGAATGTACTCCAAAGATGTGAGCTTCCAAATGTTGTTGAGGAACGTGTCCCTGTCTTCATCGCTTTTCAGCTTTGCGTTTTCCGCAAAGCTACTGACCGAGGCATTGTAGTATTGGATTCTCGTCAAATGAATGAATAGGTCGGCCAAATAAACCAAACCCTGATCGTCAGGCGATTGTCTAAGTAAAGGAGTCAGTTCATTGATCCACTTTTTGGTCGTTTTGAGATCCGGGTTTTGGTAGGTGAACTTGTCTGAGGACAGGTAAGTTCGGTTGTTAATTGAAGCGCGACGCATCAAATTGAGCCCAGAAACAACGACCATCGCAAAAATCACAAGTGCGATCGCTTGGACTAACCAGTTCGGTGTTTCAAAACGTAACAACGTTTTATCTTTAAGCCTGCCGGCTAAAGACTGGGCTTGATAGCCTAAAAAACCACTCAGCGCTGCCACCGCTACCATGTTGGCTGGTTGATACACCCCAAAGTCAAACGCTGATGCAATCGGGGTCGCCGTTGCGAGAAATACGCCCGTCACTCCGATGCCAATGGTCGTCGGCGAACTGCCTCGCCAGAGCGAGAATGAACCATAATACAACACCAGCAGCCAGCTCCCGATCAACAGCGCTAATCCAAACCACCCCATCTCAAAAGCCGTTTGCACGAACTGGCTTTCAGCGTATATGAATACAGTCTCTTCCGGCGACGTTCGAAACATTCGATGCGCGCCAGCGTAAGACCCGATGCCAGATCCCAGCAAACCAAATTCATTGACCGCAGATAGAGAATCCTGCCAATGCGAAATTCGGACGTTCCGATCCACTTGCACCAGTTCAACATCATCAAAGCGCTTCGTCAGGGTATCTGAAAAACCTACCCACCCTACGACCCCGAAAACCAAAAAGACCATCGACAACAATAGGAATCCCGTAAAGGATGGCTTGCGGGCCATCCCATACAGCATCAGGGTTATGAAACTCGCGATCAGCATCGCCGTCACGCCACCGCGCGATAGACTTGCTAGAACGCCAATACCGATCACACCAACCGCGAAGATCGCTGCAATCTTTGCGGGCGTTAGGTCTGAGAGAAACAACTGGAAATGGAATACCAGCTGACGCCAAAAAGGAATCTCCTTACTGATAATGGGTCTCGGTCCACGATCTTCCTTTTTGCCCAATAGAATAATGATCAAGCCCGCAGCGCAAGCCAAGCAAATCAATAGATAACCCGCTCCATTGTTTCGGTTGACGTAGGGGCCAAACGGGTAACCCGCCTCCAATTCAACAGTCCAATATATGTGGGACAAGTCGCTGGTTAACCTTTGGACAATCCCAAAGATAGACAACAGGACTCCGTTGACTGTCATTAAAATCAATAAGAGTTTCACCTCAAACGTTGTTTTAAAATAGCGACTGCCTAACAGCAGTGCCGCCACGCCCAGGGTCAAGATACTTAAGAACTTTTTGGTACCGGCATGAGACACCGAGATCGTGGGTGAGAGCTTTAGATCAGCGCCAAACTCTTTGAAAATTTCAACTTGTCGTCCTAGTACCAACGAGGCCAGCCCCGAGGGTATTTCCCAGAGTTGCAACAATCCAATTACCAGTCCAAAGAAAACAGGAAAGAAGATGTACGGGAAATATTGTTTTTTGCGTTGGTTCAACGATGTTTCGAACCACCAGAAACCCAACCCCACTAACAGCGCGATTGCGATGCATTGTTGGGCCCACGGGCGAACGGCTCCAAAAGCCCACGGTGATAGGAGGATCGCAAGCAGCAACGCAATACGTCCGGGCCAAACTAGATAATCGAGGAATTGCGAACCACGATTCTTTTCCTCGTTGCTGGCGACGGTTTCGGCCAGCGTTCCTTGAAGAGTGAAGTTCTGCGGATCTTTCATCGCGAAATTTTCTGCTGGATAGATGTATGACGAGTCATCCAGCGGTGGGCCAGATCAAGAATATGCAGGGCAGCGAAGAGCTTACGCTGATAGAGGGCTATTGTAAAGATTATCGATCATTCTGTGAGTTCCGTTTCAAGTGCTCTAGCACGGCAAATCGCACTCCGAACTAAATTTGTTGCTCAGTTTTGACCGAAGAGAGCGCGATTGCTCTGATAATAGCTGTTCCAACGGGCAGTCGAGCCTAATGTCGCTTGATCGCCCGCATTCGCGACGCGGAAGGGGCGATAACTGATATCAGAAAATTCTAGTTGGACAGCGCCACTTTCGTGAGCGCCTTGCCGCTCACATGTTCGCTACCACGTTAACTACAAGGCTTTTGATTCAAAGTGGCGCTGTCCAACTAGATACCAAGGAAGAATCTGTTTACCAGTTTCACTAGCCGCGCAGACCAAAATTGCTCCAGGAGAACTGCAAAGTCTTGTTTTGGCAGTGAGGCACTAACCTGCAGATTGGTGAAAAATCATACGGCTTGCGTTGTGACGCTAACATTGAAATTAACTTTGCCGTTTTGCTGCTAGGAGCTTGTTGATCAAATCGGTTTTCGATTTTTAATGTGAGCCGTTTGGGCGTTAGCCCCGGTTTAGCGATGACCAAACCGAGGCTAGCGCCTAAACGGCTCACTTAATAAACAAGCCCCTAGAATCTCCCCCCATAATCTCGCAAATTCCTGTCCAGCTGATTTAGACCGTTATTTGGTAGCAATTAAATGTCAGATCTAGACCCTCCATGCGAAGATGTGTAGAGAAAGACGATCGCGCCCGCGGCTAGCAAACTCCAAGGCATCCAATCCTTGGTGACGATCGTTCTTGCTCTCATGATTTGGCTAGGCATTCTGGTGGTCCCGCCTGCGACTGCGGAGTTGCTCCCGTTGGCGAAAGAGACGGCAATGGCATTGCCTGGCTGAGCATTGTTTGAGCTCATCCCCGATCTGGAAAGGTCAACTCTCCCACCGCCGTAGTTTCCCGCTTGTGGCCCAGAGAATCGGGAAGGGCCAAACATCGATTCCGATGCATAAGGCGTGTGTTGAAAGTTCGAGGGGTTTGGATTCTGCAACGCAGGGTTGGCTTGCAACGGCACATTTTGACCGAACGCTAAACTGTCCGGGACATCTTTTTCAAAAAGACCGTTTAAAATTTTGGGCAATCTCGCCGATTCGTTAATCTCAGCTCGTTCAAAAATCAGAGCTTCGACCCCCAGCACCATCAAACCAATACCAACAGCTAAAAATAACGATCGCCACATATTGCCACCCCTTTTCGAAAAACGTCAGCGATCCTTCGCGACCACAAATTTCAGGCCAAAATCCATACAGTCTAACGTATAATGCTTCACAAAAAACTATTTAGAACTGCACCTCTTTAATATCGGATTGCGGAATCGCAATGCAACAAAGCAAAGGTAGATAGCCACCGTTTTTTTTAATTCTGAGTGCGTTTTCTAGCGGTAGGCCGTTTCTTAAGGGTTTGCAAAATTTGCGCAAAAAATTGGATAAAAATAGCGAATTTGACGAATGTCATGATGTGGTGGTTTTAGATGCATCAAACAGTTCTTGTACTTCGTTGCACCAAAGGTAGAATCTATCTTGCCTTGTCCCGACCCAACGCAATCAACTTGAGATGTTGAGGTTTGTTGAAATGGTTTTGCTGCCGTCGATAATATGCAGTTAAGCTAAAATTACCTCTGCCACAGACAAAAGAGTTCCATTGAATAAAACACATCACATCTTGGTCGTCGATGACGATCCTGAAATTGTCCAGACAATCGCCGCGACGTTAACCGGAAAAGGTTATACCGTCTCAAAGGCTTATGATGGCAATCAGGGCGTGGCTTACGCAGAAACAAAGAATCCCGACCTTGTGATTCTTGATTTGATGATGCCAAGGCGTAGCGGGTTTCTGGTCTTGGAACGCTTGCGGCAAAACGTCGATGCCCAGATGCCAATCATCATGATCACCGGCAATGAAGGCATGAGGCATAAAAAGTATGCCGAATTGTTAGGGGTCAATGACTATATCCAAAAACCATTTACAATGGATCGCTTACTGGAAAGCCTCTCAGACATTTTGGAATAAGTTAATCTATGACGTTTCATGCACAGGACCTTGGGTTGGAGGCTGGACAATTAACGCCAGCAAACGGTTGGCACTGTTCTCACTTTTTCTACAAGTTTGATAGAACTCGCCTGCATTCCCTTTCGCCGGATGAACTAGAATCTGGCAAGACCGCATTCTCGCAAACGCTTTGCCCTTCCAGTCCAAATGCGCCGCTACGTTTGCAGACGGCGATTTCATCGGGGCACAAATCGGATTTCACTCTGATGATGATGGATCCGGATCCGCTAAAGATTCAAGCCCTTCATCAGCAGTTGCTGGCGTCTCCGTTGGGGACCGCGATCAAAGCAACTTGGTCCTACGTTTCGCTGACTGAAATTTCTGAATATGTTCAGTCCATTGAACAGTACCGGGAACGATTACGATTGGCGGGGGAAGATCAAGGCACGATCGATAAAAAAGCGAGTGCTTACGAATCCCGATTGGCGAAGATGAATCATCAGCGTCTGACGCCAAATTTCCCAGACTATCCGGTGACCTGTTTCTACCCGATGAACAAATGGCGATATCCCGGTGCGAACTGGTTCTCGTTGTCGTCCTCGGAGCGGAACAAACTTATGTCCGAACATGCGCGCAGCGGTATTAAATTCGCAGGAAAAGTCTCGCAACTAATTACCGTCGGTGTGGGCCTCGATGATTGGGAGTGGGGCGTCACGCTCTGGGCAACCAATCCGTTGCATCTTAAGCAAATCGTCTATGACATGCGGTTCGATGAAGCCAGCGCCAAATATGCAGAATTCGGCCCCTTCTACACCAGCTACATCGCCACGCCCGAAAGTATTCTCAGCCATTGCAGGGTGTGAATCAGTTTCGGCTTCGCTGTACAAAAATGCCGTGATAAACAAGATGCCGCGATAAACAAGATGCCGCGACAAACAGGATGCCGCGATAAACAGGATGCCGCGTTAATCAAGATCCCGCGATAAACGAAAAACGGTCAGCCGAAAGAACAACCGACATTTTTGGTTGTGCTTCGGGCTGACCGGCTTGCCGGTTTCAGCTCTACCGCTGTGAGGGGATCGCCAATTGAACGATCGCCAACGGAATGATGAGTGTATTAAAAACTGAGTCGAAGAAACTTCCGCTTAAACCTAGCCGATGTCTCTGGTCTCTGACGGTCCGAGCCGGCTCGCTTTTTCGTTTTCTCGTTTAATTGCGTCGTAAACCTCTTGGCGGTGTACGGGGATCTCCTGCGGTGCGTCAATTCCTAAACGGACTTTGTCTCCACGGATATCCACAATTGTAATCATCACATCGTCTCCGATCATGATGCTTTCGTCTCGATGTCGCGACAAGACCAGCATGGCTGGCTCCTTCAAAATAAATGACTGCCTGTCAAAATGCGAGGCGACCATTGCGTCTGCAAATGTCCTTCCCTCCTCGCTACCAATCCCTGAAGTCGGACAATCCTTTGCCGCATTCAAAACTACGCTACTGCTCGATCGCTAGCAGCGACAGCTAGTTTTCCGTATCGACGAGATCATGAAGCGGCTGCAAGAAAACGGTTGAAGGTCCGTTTGTGCCGCTGTGAGAAAGATTGCAGATCGTACAAATGGTACAGATCGCGACTTAACGATGGTCAAGCTCCGTCAGAACGTTAATCCAGAGCGTTAAGCCAGAGTGTTAAGCCAGAGTGTTAAGCCAAAGTTCTAAGCCAGTGTTTTAACTGTGCCGCCCGTGTCACACAAAGTGAGCGCTTTAAGCACTCCTGCGCATCTGCATTGGCAATGTCGTCAATTCGTAACGCATCGGCTGCGGATCAACGGTCACGACCTGGCAACCAATCCTGCGATCAAGATTGATTACCAAAGGAGCTCTTAGGTTCAACGTCAACGTGTCCTCATCGCGACTGACCACGCCAAGCACATACGCTTGCTCGACAGAGCTCAATTGCAGAGACTCAACATCCGTCGGCTCTAAGCGAACTTGGTAATCCTCAACAAAACGACGCGGAGAAACGACGGGCAAGGCGATGTCCGAATGCTGCATGCTTTGCAACCACGCAACCGCCGAATTGTCCGCATCGGCCAACAATACCCAGTGGCGGCAATCCTCAAATCCCAGCAGTCCATTGCGGAAGAACAGAATATCATCCGGCTCGATTTCGATGCTGGAAAAGCGTGTCGTATGGATTTTCATAACAGTCTGCCTGTCTCAAGACCACTTGTCTCGCACGCTGTTTAAAACTGCAAAAGCGTGACGAGACTTAAAATGGGTTCTATGACGCCGTGATAATGTTAAAATGGTTCAGTGAGTCCAATTATCTGGCTCACAATCATTACATCGGGCCAGTAGAGGAGCAGACTTAACTAAAGCTGTCGGTTCTTTAATTTTTTTTCGATTCCCGCATTCTTTAGGCAGTGGCTAGGCAGGATCAACAACCCTATTGCTATCACAATTAATATCGACACAGCTTCCACCAATTACCTACTATTAAGTCCATCCCGCGTTAATATTTCCTTTTCTAGAAACAGACGTCAGTCTTTTCATCAACGACTTGAATCAATGCAACAATTCAAATCACAATCCGCAGTGGAGGCTGAAGTGGATGTTCGGCACATACGCAATCGCCGATTTCGGACGCGCTTCACCAACGCAACCGGCTTTCGGTTATCACTATGCGTTGCCAGCCTATTGATTTCGGGTAGCTTGAGTTCAAATCCCTCGACCGGTTTTGCGTGGCAACAGCTGGCCGTTGTTCCAAATCAACAGCTGGCTGCCATCCCCCATCCGGCTTTGAATCTATCTCCCTCCTTGCTCGCAGATAGCTCAGATTCAGTCTCCCAACTGATCGAACTTTTAGACAGTCCCGCGTTCTCTCAACGTCAAACGGCCACCGTCTCGATTATCGAACACGGCGTCTCTGCCTTGCCTGATCTCAGCCAACGGTTCTTCGATAGTTCTCCGGAAACTAACTACCGCATTCGCAAAGCCCTCGAAGGCATTGCCGCCGCTGGAAACGAAGAAACTTTCCTTAAGTCATCGGCGATCCTGCTGACGCTTTATGCCAACGGCAACGAACAGATCTTTGAACAGATCAAAACCCTTCAAGCCCAGTGGCAAACCAAGCGTACAGAAATCGCCATTGAAGCCCTGAGAAAAACGGGTGCAGAGGTCGTTCAGCAGAAGGGCTACAACGCTCGGCTCGGCCAAAGATTGGTCACTGTCATGCCGCGTGGTGGACTTCAAGCCGTCATTTCTCAACCCTTGGAATTCGAAAAGAGGACCATCTCTGAGCAAAAGGAAATGGTCCAAACGATCCTCGCGAGCGACGTTGAGTCCAATCGGGATTTCATTTTTGAGCTCATGCCTAGGCAAGCTCGTGTCAAACAAACGTTGGCCATCGGAGCAATCAATCCCAACCTGCCGCATCTGGCTGGGACCCGCATTGTGTTTCCCACAGATTGGGCTCAAAAAAATACTGACACCCGTCCGATAAAGGAGCTTCGCCAGATAGACGACCGACTGTTCGTTGAATTTGCGAACACGAATTTGTCAACGGCACAGTGGAAAACACTATCGACCGCTGACAATATCGTGGCACTATCGCTGGCCGTCGAACAATCGTCTGACGCACTGCCAACGACGTTGCCCGCTTCACTACAAGCGCTAACGTTAACCGGATTCGAAATCGGCGAGGATTTCCCTGATGCGATCCAGCGGAGCCCTCAGCTACAGCAGGTTCAATTAAACAACTGCGACTTTGATGAACGGTCGGCCAAACGAATTGACGGCATAAACAGCATAAAAAATGTCGTTTGCCAGTTCGAAAATCGGAAGTTAGATGCTGACATCGTTTTGGCGATGGCGGAATTTGTCGATCTGCGGACACTCAATTTGACAGGCGTTGAATTGAGCGCCGGAGCGCTTCAAAACTTACGGCAGTTAACCAATGTCAGCCTGCTTTATGTCAGCGACATGCCTGCGTCGTCAAGCTTTTTTCAAAGCGTGAGCGTCATGCCGCAGCTCAAGAACATTCAGTTCAGGGGCTGTAAACTGGACATTGCTGCATACAAGAAACTGGCTTCGGCGCAACGTATTCGTATGAACTTCGAAGCTCAGGCGTTCCTTGGAATTCAAGGCAGCGGCGGAATCAACGGACGTCGGGTAGGTGCCGACGCGCTGGTAACGATGGTCGTTCCAGATTCGGCAGCCGCAGTAGGTGGCATCGAGGCGGGCGACTTCATTAACAAAATCGACGGCGAAAAAGTTAACGACTTCAACGACGTTCGTCTGCACATCACCCAGTACACCGCAGGGGATGAAGTCGACATCGAAGTTTTGCGCGACGGAAAACCGAAAGCACTCACAGTAAAATTACGCGACTATAAAACGGCGAGAAAATTCTAGGCTTGCTAACGCAAGAGTCATCATCGAAGCTCTTTGCCACTGCACTTCTCGGTCGTACAAAGCGGTTTTTTTTGTAGCAATTCGTTTCCAGATAAGCCCATGCCATAGACGATCTCCGGACGCGCGATAAAGTTCATTTCAATCGTATCCTCGCGGCGTGCGCCGTACGGCTTTTCAAGGACCGGGAAGATAGTTGGGCTGACCGTTAGAATAGAACTTTGCCGTTATCATGGAACGTCCTTAACGGTTCTTGACGGCGAACCTTAAGCAGAAGATACTGTCCTTTTGAGAGAAGTGAAATTCTGGCTCGATTGCGATAGAGGATTCTCCTCGCGACAATTCAGGACCACTTGCCTTCGCCAAGGGCGGTCTCATCGATCGAAGAAGCGACTCAAGCCCGAGTGGCGGAATTGGCAGACGCTCAGGATTTAAAATCCTGTGTCCTCACGGACGTGCGGGTTCAAGTCCCGCCTCGGGTATTATCACGTAGCAGTTCGGCAAATAATCGACGCCCCACTGAACAGTATCACTCTCGGCCAGCAAAATTTACATCTGCAGCAACTTGCTGATTTGACCTTTCTTCCGCTCTTAAGTATTAAGGAAAGTCCTCACACCTGCCTCACATGGCCTCTCCGTAGCTGACGATATGCGTCGGTTGCCCTCCGACTTCCACCGTTCCATCAACTTCCTGCGTTGCCAGATCGAGAATCGAAATGGTGCCGTCTCCGGGATTGGTGATGACGGCCTTCTTACCGCCGGCCAGAAACGCGATGCCGTGGTGACCAAAATGCCCTTCCAGTTTGCTGCGGCCAACTTTGATTTCCCGTAGGAGCATAGCGTCACTAAAATCTCGATCGCCATTGGGATCGAGATCCAAACAAAGCAACTTCTCTTCTTGCCCATCGCCCTCAGCAAAAGCAAAGGCGTAGCTTTTATTCCCCGACACCCTTGTCGCTCTGACCGTCGACAGCTTCAATCCGTCGGCCAGATCATCGCACGGAATCCTCCTAACTACTGGATTTGGGGCCGTCCCATTAATCACGCAGATCGCTGGATTTCCGGTTTTACCTTTGGCGATATTGGCAATACACAAAATATGATCGCCGAACGAAGTAAACGCGCCCGTTCGATAGTCCTCGCCTTCGGCGCTGGGGTCGAGTGAGAGGTGGTGGACATCGACGGTCTCGGAAGTCTCCGCAAAATCAAAGTCACAGTCCACCCAACACACACCGTGTGCTGGAGCAAAAAACGCTCGGTTGCCGCAGACTCCAGCCCCATGGATCCCCCCAAACGGCAACTTGAAAGAATAGCGCGGCTCAGTGACTGTCTTACGCAGGTCAACCACATCGACCCGACCTTTGTTGTCGCCGTCGCGATCAATCCATGTGCTGTAGGCAATGCAGTTATTCACTGCAGCCATCGTTATGTGGCCTCCGCCGCCACGAAAGAACTTCGCAGTGCCATCTTTGGGATCTACCCGCGTAAATCCATTGATCTTGTCGTTGGCGATGTAAATGTGATTGCCGTAGAGATAGATATGGGCCGGATTACCCTGTTTTTTATCAAGCGTCGAAGATCGTAGAAACGGATCTGAAGAATAGTGCCAGTGAGCGTGATCGCCGTGGTCTTCTTCCTCCACTGCTGCATCAATTTCAAGCCAGCCACTGTTCTCTGTGCCGTCGCTATGGTCGCGAACGCCAACAAACAAAGTTCCCCGTGATTCGACCATCTGAACCAAATCGTTTTGGTCCGATGAAAGCTCGGGAAAATTTTCAATCGCGATCTCTTTAATCGCATAGTTGCCGTTCTCGGATTGAAGATCACCACAGCACAGGGTTTTTCCTTCCTGGTCTTGCCAAAACAGGCGAGTCAAAGTTCGTGCCGCGCGAATAGTTTTCGCCGCCGAGCCTTTTTCTTGGTGCTCCAGTTCCATTGAAACAACATTGTTTTCGCCTGAACCAGTGTCGGTATTGCAACCGGCATAAAGAGTAATAAGTAGGCCCGAGAATGCCATCGTTAGAATAATTTTCCAGCAGTGTGAGCACTCGCGATTGTAGTAAGTTGTTTTCGGTTTCATGGTCTTCTCTGATATTTTGATTGAATGGATGAGTCGCAAAAGTTACATCGCCGAATCACAGGAGCTCAAACCTGTGTTAGTCGAGTGGGCGATCAACTGTCATCGGAGACTGGGGTGCCGGGCGGTCCTACACCATTGATTTTTCGTGCCCGTTTACCACGGAATTCCAAGGCACTCCATGAAGCACTTTCCTGCCCACCGCTAAACCAATAAAAACGTTTCAGATCTTTGGAGGCGTTGCGAACGTATTTCTTTGGCTGCCCCGTCCAGTCGGGACTTCCGATCAATTTCGAGTTACGCTTGAAGAAAACGCCGATTTGCCGATTGTCCGATATCGTTGGACCACCTTCGGCAAGCTCCCAAAGTCCTGCTTTATCGGAAAAGGATTCCGGTGCGGTGAAGGGGACGGCAACAGGAACCTGTTGCTGTCCGCAGCCATTGAGGAAAATGCAAGCGACCAGAATTACTATGAACAACCGTATTTTCCTGCGGCCAATTACTGGGCAATGAATGTAAGCAGTCATTGGTTCTCACTCCCTTCGATAGCATACAGTCGTGTGCCTGTTCGGATTACAAAACCCGTTGCGTCAGCCGCGACACCGTAGACGATTGGATCTCTGGAAGACTGCCGCGATCCTTTCCGCCTGGCGGCAAAACTCTCCGCCATCTTTTTCAGTTCCGACTCGTCGAGACCGCCGTCTTTATTCAGGTCGATGTTTTCCATTACCGAAGCCAGACGTTTCGGGATTTCTTCACCCCTCAGCATCCCGTCAGCGTCGGCGTCTTTCTGCAGCATTCTTTCGACCATTGAGGCCTCCGGTTTTCGGCCGGAGTCGTGCGAGCCGTCGGGATGTTTTGGTTCATGCGAATCAGATTTAGCATGACCGTGTTTGCTGTGCCCGTCGCCGGTGGACGCGCTTGCACCGCCATGACCGCCATGACCGCCATGCTGACCTTTGGCTTTTGGGTAGTGTTCAACATAAGCAACCGGTCTGGGAGGGGCCGATGAATCCCAGAGATGATTTTCTGAAATAACCGAAAACGTATCGTCGGCTTTCAAGACGGTCGTCTTACCATATTTGCCAAAGAGGAAAACATAGTCGTCATGAACGATTGGTGTTGCCCAGCAAACCATTCCCAGTCGTTGTCGATATTTCTCTTCCCCAGTCTGCTGGTCAAGGCAACCGAGTATTCCTTTTCCATTGACCAGAAACACATTGTTGCGGCAAACAACGGGACTGGCATAGTCTGCGACGCAACGTTTGCTTCGCCAGGCGATCTCTGGTTCGACAGCCCCCTCAGAAAACTCAAGGCTTAAATTACTCCTTGCCGCGGTCGCTGCGGAACCAAATTCTGGCGTTCTCGCTCCCAGGATAATTTGATCGCCATCGACCAGCGGTGAAGGAACTGAGTTGCCAGCCAGATCAGAAATTTTCCAAATCTCTTTTCCAGACTCCGCGTCATACCCGGCCACTTCTCCATTGGAGCTTACCACCACCTGGTGCTGATCGCCTCGATGGATAACGACCGGCGAACTCCATGAACTTCCCGACGGCCTTTCGTGTTTCCACGCGATTGACCCGTCCGACTTTTTGATTGCCAATAGCGCCGAAGGACCATCATGTTCCAGGTTGAGATACAGCAGCCGATCCGTCTGGGCCAGCGAACTGCCAAGTCCATGATTGGTCTTCAGTGGTCCAGTTTCCTGCTTGATATCGCATGACCAGGCTTTGGTGCCGTCGTTTAAATTGACGGCGATCAAGTCACCGGATTCAAAAAAGGCATAAACACATTCCCGGTCAGCAACGGGAGTCGGGGCAGCCCGCGAATGCATGTAATTGGAAGCAGCAGGAAGCGAGCTCGGCTCCTCAGTTCGCCAAACTTCTTCGCCAGAGTTTCGGTCAATACAAATGACAAAGTTCTGCTCCTTCATCGGGCCCTGGACAGCGGTCACCAGAATCCTGTCCCCCACAACTATCGGCGAAGACTGACCGTAACCGGGGAGTTCGACCTGCCACGCGATTCCCTCCGACGGCGACCAATGAGTCGGCGGATTCGCGTCAGCCGAAACGGTGCTGGCTCCGCCATTGCGGAAACTGGCCCAGCGTAAGTCCCTGGGCGTTTCGTGAGGCCCTTGGGCGCCAGCAAGGTTTGCCGTCGCGTTCGCAAGGGTCAGCGCGAGGTACATCGCCAGTTTTGCAAAACCCGTGGCTCTGCCTTCAAAAGAGGTTGCGATTTCTAAATCAAATTGTGTTCTTTGATCCATTAGAGTTCTCCCAATACCTGGCCATCGTTGCGATTAAAAAAGTGTCGCCAGGTTTGCAGATCAATATCGTCGGAGATAAAGCTAACGCTGCCATCACATCTGCTTACGTTCACACCGCCGGGGTGGCTGCTACGCGATGCCGACATGAAGTCACCGTGAAATGCCACATCTGGGTTGTTCGAGTTAGGTGTGAAGAAAGCGTTCACCATCCCCTGATACGGCAGGTTACGAATCCACTGCCCAGCACGCTGCCCCGAATAACGCGTAGGAGTTCGCGCTACCAAGTCTTCGGCCGAAATCGAACCCGGCGCACCACCACCGACACGGGCCATCTGGGTTTGGGCGTCAATAAGTTCCGTGGTGTCCTGTCGCAATCCGAAACGTGTTTCCGCAAATAGCGCGGTGTTCGAAGAACCATCTGTTAGCTTTCCAAAACCGACTTCAGAGCCACGCCAGAACACTCCATCGGTCGGCTGGGAAGTCACGTATAGCACTCCCGTTGCCGTGCCGGAATTCCCAAAGTAATTGGATCCTGCCCAGGTCGTGTCGCCAGATTCAAGCATCGGGTTGCCGCTGTCGCTCGGGCATTCCAAAACAGAAACACGCGTGCTTACCAGTTCGGCATAGAAAGGATTGACACTCGGATTCCAGGGCACCCCCTGCAGTAAGTCTTGCTCGAAATCAATCTGCGAATGCAGATTTGCCTGCTCAACGAACGGGAGTGTTCTGGCGATCAGCGAATAGCCTTCCAGCGATCCGGCTGCCGGGGAAGGAAAGTGTCGATGCGCGCTTTCGTAATTGTGTGCGGCCAGAGCTAACTGGCGGATGTTGTTTGCACATTGAGTTCGTCTGGCAGCTTCTCGCACTTGTTGGACAGCAGGCAGAAGCATTCCGATCAAGATGCCAATAATCGCGATGACCACCAACAGCTCGACCAGCGTAAACCCGGACTCACGGACTCGTTTTTTATAACTCATTATTTTCTCTATGGTTTGATTTGGGATGAAGCTTGGGATGAAGCTTGGGATGAAGCAATAGGCGCAAAGGCGCCCTTTGGATGCTAAAGCCAAGCGAAAATACACCACCGGGGCAGCCGCTATTTCAAAGGATGTCGGGCCATAAGAAAGTTACGGCTGCCCACAGCGGATTCGCTAAAGGGCATTGAACTGGCCGAACTACGTTTGCGCTAAACCCCATCGGAAGCGCTGGAACGAGTGCCGAATTCAATGCGGGCAACAGATTTCACTAGCAGAACTTTCAACGAAAGCGCTGACGATGATGACGCATGAGCACCAGGAGACTTATCCAGGGAAAACGGGCCGTCGAAACGGATTTTCTCCCCGGAAGCAGCTGGAAACTCATCTAGCGATTAACCGCAACAGTGCACCGGGGGCCCCCGGGCAACGCAAGAGATGGCTTGAGAAACATTGACAGTTTCCAAGCGTAAGAAGACTGAGCTGAATCGAACTTCGGCAAGTGCGATTGCGCTGAAAGTAGTGTCGGCATTGAAGTGCTTAAAATAATGACACAGCGGGCAATCGCCGCATGAGGTGTCATCGCCGACATTCGGAAGTTCTTCTAAAAGCAGAAGCGAGAAAGGGATTTCGACCGTCTGCCCGTGGTGAGCACAATCGCATTGCGAAAAGAGGTCGAACCCTCTTAGTTTGAATATGTCAAAGGTGTCGAAGGTTTCGTAGGTTTCGGCGTGACAACATGAAGAGGCATGCAAGCCCAGAAACTCTGCATGATGTGCAAAGCGGCCGACGTTTAACAGCAGAGCTAAATAGCCTAGCAAAAACCATGTTGTGAAGCGATTAAAGCGCATTGAAGTGTGTTAAGAAATTCATATCAATGGCCCGACAGTGGTACGTTACCCATTCCTCTACGACCGTCAACAGATGGATGTTCAAACTTTTTAACTTAATAAATTCATCAAGGACGTAACCTCGCAGCGAGTCTGAGAAGGAAGCATTTCAGCATTTCAGTTTTAGCAAATTGCTGCTTCGATCGAGTCGGCTACGCTGACGCTCGCATTGGCTCGGATTGGCCCGCATTGGCCCGCATTGGCTCCGGTTGCGATCGGTCTCGGGATACACAGCGCGGCTTCACATCTGAAGAATATTTGACAGTCGGAAGCATGCTGGCACAAACTTGTTTTAGAGTAGAACCGTGAGATTCCTTCTGCGTGGCTTGCGAACGACTTGAACTGGCGGCCCCCCCCCTCTCTGCGCTGGGCCGGTTGCCACTACGATTGGAAAGCCGCGACAACTTAAGGGTATCGGGCTAGCTGATCAGCAACCGGTGGTAACGAACTCGTAATTCGGCAACCTAGCAACGCAGTGCAGTAATCGCAACAGTGCTGTAATGATGTTGAAATGAAGTTGGTTGCTGAAGAACCAGAATGGATCGTGCAGAAGCACACCCGTTAGTCAGGCGAAAAATTGGCTGGAGTTATTTCGCGGGATGCAGGTGCCAACTGTTGAGTTTGTTTTGAGTTTGTCATACCCAAATCAGTACATCGATACGCTACTTATTCGAAGTGTACGCATCAACTGGCACGCAGCTTGCTCCAAATTATTTACCTTCATGGACACAAGTCCGACGTCACCCAAGTCGAACCCCAAAGGATCGGCGCATGGTATCACTTCACGTTCAGCTGAAGTTGAGAAGCATGTGCTTTGACGTAAAATTTTAAATCAAAGGAGACAAAGATGAAAAAGATTATGATTGCACTGTGCTGCTGTGCTTTGCTAACCCAAGCTGTTACGGCACAAGAGAAAACCAATTACGCCAATCGAGAGATGACGGAGCGGCACGCCGATCAGGATGCCAAGCAAACTTACATGGGCAGTGAGAAAATTATCGGCTCATACGTCTATGGCACTAACAATGAGTCTGTGGGCGACTTCAATTCGGTCGTGTTGGATGAAGAAGGCAAGATTTGCTGTGCCATCGTTGGCGTTGGCGGGGTTGCTGGAGTCGGTGAAACTGAAATTGCAGTCCCATGGGAAGCGTTCAACTGCGAATGCATTATGGAAGACGGCGAGAAGTCTTGCCGGGCAACATTGCCAATGTCGGTCGAGCAACTTCGGGGTGCTCCTCAGCTTGAGGCGGATGAATATGGCGATCTTTACGACGATAGCTGGGTTGAGACAAACGCGAAATTCTACGGCGTCAAATCTCCGGCTACCGCTCCTAAGAAAGATTCAATGATCTGCGTCTCCGACATTAACGGCTCGCAGCTGACCGGTGATAAGGGTATGGAAACAGCTGCCAAAAGTGACGCTGATCAAGAGACGAGAACCTCTAATTACTCCGAAGATAAGGTGGATTTGGGCACGATTGAAGATGTAGTTTTCGACTTGAAGGAAAGTAAAGCATTTTACATTATCGTCGGTGACGATAGCGGCTTGCTTTCTGAAAAGCACGTGGCCATTCCGTTCTCACAGGTAAAATTTTCAAAGAAAGAAAATGAGTACTGTGCGGAGGTTGCCGCGACGGCGAGGAAGCTCGAAGCCGCTCCTAACGTAACGCCAGGCGAGTACAAAGAACTAGATCTTGAGTCGGTTCGCAAGCAAATCGACGACGCCTACATGTCAAACTAATGTAAGTCGTGTGAAGCTTTAAATAGCTTCGTGAAAATCTACATCGCAAAAAGCTACGGTCGTTACGGCTGTAGCTTTTTTTTTGTGCGCCGAGCACGTGCGGCTTGCCTGGTAGCGTCCCGAGAAATGTTAGGACTTGAAAAATGGTTTCGAGAAAGCAGCAACGGCGCCCTTCGAACGTTTACAATCGGACGTCGGCGTCAGCCGAGGGTGAACAGTTGAAGATCCATTTTTGCTCTCTATCTAAAACAGAAATGGTTCAATTGTTTAGCACTTCTTGTCATCCCCGGTCACCGATGTAAAAGAAGTAGGCTCACCAACAACGGCAGGTGAAAACTGTCCGAATGTTTCCAATTTAATTTCCCCGGCAACCCCAACGCCGTGAACGATTCATTTCCCAGTTTTAATGAGCCGTTTTGGCGTTAGCGGCTTGTTAATTAAGTGAGCCGTTTGGCGTCAGCCTCGGTTTGGTCATCGCTAAACCGGGGCTATCGCCCAATGGCACTTACTTTAGATTTTACTAGCGGTGCAGAAACCAAAATTTAGCTCCCCCTCTCCCTGAAAATTCGGACGTTAGATCTTCCCACGGGTAGCAAACGTCATCCGAATTTTTAGGGAGAGGGGGCCGGGGGGGTGAGGGTTTTTCGAACGTAGACTTTTGCCCAGAGTTAATGGTTTACGAGATCATTTGCTGGCGGAAGTTGTTGTCCCAAACTTTGTTGCTCCTCACCCCCCAACCCCCTCTCCTCGTGAATTCGGTCAGCGTTTGATTAGATGGCAGCGTCTTTA
>Ga0114956_1000461_pt1 | contig 29400 bp, 11 predicted proteins | sample MaitaG_FD_87304 | JGI IMG/M metagenome (GOLD analysis project Ga0114956, IMG submission 87304) | Marine algal microbial communities from Maine, USA - Maine_Asex2 metaG | ecosystem: Host-associated > Algae > Red algae > Unclassified | place: Maine, USA | collected 2015-01-05
CTCACCACCCATCTTCTCTGCCTGACAGATTGTCAGTGCAGCGGTCAATGTGGTTTTACCGTGGTCAACGTGGCCAATAGTGCCTACGTTTACATGCGGTTTGTTACGTTCGAATTTTTCCTTGGACACTTCAGTTCTGGCCTCGTTATCGGATGATCGCCCATGCGACCTTTAGTTCACGTCTGGGCTGCGGATGATACAGTAGTTCGGGCTTAACGATGCAGTACTGCATCAACCACCGCCTGAGGTGGCACTTCATAACTCTCAAATTCCATTGAATATACCGCTCTACCTTGCGTGGCGGAACGTAAATCGGTGGAGTAACCAAACATTTCGGCTAACGGGACAGTTGCACGAACCACCTTGCCACCGGGTTGCTCGTCCATGCCAACCACAACCCCACGACGGCGGTTCAAATCGCCCATCACGTCACCCATGTACTCCTCAGGGGTGACAACTTCCACTCTCATGACAGGTTCCAGCAACGTAGGACTGGCATCAGTGGCGCCATTCCTGAACCCCATTGATCCCGCTATCTTAAACGCTATTTCGTTGGAATCCACATCGTGATACGAACCGTCATGCAGAGTAACCCGCAAATCGACCATTGGATAGCCTCCCAGAACGCCGTTAGCCAGAGCATCTTCAATACCCTTGCGTACTGCTGGAATATATTCTCCGGGAACAGTGCCACCTGCAATCTCGCTCACAAATTCAAAACCGGTGCCTCGTTCCAGTGGTTCCATACGCAGCAATACGTGACCGTACTGGCCCGTACCACCTGTCTGCCGAATGAACTTACCTTCGGCCTCGACGGACTTGCGAATGGTTTCGCGATAGGAAACCTGCGGTTTGCCGACGTTTGCAACGACGTTGAACTCTCGCTTCATCCGGTCCACGATGATGTCCAGGTGCAGCTCGCCCATACCGCTGATAATTGTCTGACCGGAGTCTGCGTCTGTACGCACTCTGAAGGACGGATCCTCCTTCGCAAGCCGCGCCAGCGCCGCAGCCATTTTTTCCTGATCTGCCAGCGTTTTTGGTTCAACTGCTACCGCAATTACCGGCTCTGGAAACTCCATCCGCTCGAGCGCTATCGCATTTTTCTGTTCGCACAGCGTGTCACCGGTACCCACTTCCTTGAGCCCGACGGCTGCAGCAATATCTCCCGCCCTGACTTCCTTGATTTCTTCACGGTTGTTGGCGTGCATCTGCAACAGGCGTCCAATACGCTCACGCTTGCCGCGCAATGGGTTGAACACCATGTCGCCTGTTTTTACAACACCCGAGTAGACTCGGAGAAACGCAAGGGACCCGACATAACTGTCATTTGCAATCTTGAATACCAACGCCGCGAAAGGCGCAGTGTCGTTGGCTGGCCTACTGTCTGTGGACTCATCAGGGAGTAGCCCTTCTACCGGTGGTACATCGTCGGGCGCCGGCATGTAGTCCACAATGGCGTCGAGCAGAGACTGCACCCCCTTGTTCTTGAATGCCGACCCACACAACACAGGCACCGCCTCGTTGGCCAGGGTGCGATTCCGCAGCCCTTGTCTGATCTGCTCATTAGACAACACACCGCTTTCAAGGTATGTATCCATCAACTCATCGCTGCCTTCTGCTGCAGCCTCGATCAGCGTTTCTCTTGCCGCGTTGGCCTCTGCTGCCAGAGAATCAGGCACCTCATCTGTTGTATATGTGAGGCCTTGGTCTTTTTCGTTCCAGCGGATGGCCTTCATGCTAATGAGGTCAACAACACCAGCGAAGCTGTCCTCCACCCCGATTGGAATTTGTATGGCCACCGGATTCGCACCCAACCGCTCTTTAATCTGTGAGAGAACCCGATTGAAGTCTGCACCCACCCGATCCATCTTGTTGACGAACGCAACTCGGGGTACGGCGTACTTGTTAGCTTGTCGCCAAACCGTCTCTGATTGCGGCTCCACACCGCCCACAGAATCGAATACTGCCACCGCACCGTCAAGCACGCGTAGCGAGCGCTCTACCTCAATCGTGAAATCGACATGGCCCGGCGTATCGATAATGTTGATGCGGTGCTGCTGTCGGCTACCGTCCATCCCTTTCCAGAAACAGGTGGTCGCAGCAGAAGTAATGGTAATACCACGTTCTTGCTCCTGAGCCATCCAGTCCATGGTGGCGGAGCCGTGGTGCACTTCCCCTATTTTGTGGGAGACACCCGTGTAAAACAATATTCGCTCGGTTGTGGTCGTCTTGCCGGCATCAATGTGAGCCATGATGCCGACGTTTCGATACAACGTGATGGGCGTGATGCGTGCCACTGCTACCTAGACCTGAACTCGCTTCACACCGATCCGCTTACCAGCGGTAGTGGGAGAAAGCCTTGTTAGCTTCTGCCATGCGATGCACATCGTCTCGCTTCTTGACTGCGGTACCGCGTTTTTCAGCGGCGTCGCTCAGCTCACCAGCCAGCTTCAGCATCATTGATTTTTCGCCCCGCTTTCGCGCTGCATCAATAATCCAGCGCATCGCCAACGCACTACGGCGAACAGGACGCACCTCAACCGGCACCTGATAGGTTGCACCACCGACGCGGCGTGATTTGACCTCTACAGCGGGACTGACGTTTTCCAGCGCCTGTTCCAGAACCTCGACTGGCTCCGCAACACCCTTCTCCTTAATGACTTCCAGCGCGCCGTAAATAACTCTCTCGGCGACGGCTTTCTTTCCATCAAGCATCAGGATATTGATGAACTTGGCCAGGCGAACACTGCCGTACTTGGGGTCGGGCAGGATATCGCGCTTGGGGGCTTGAACTCTTCTTGACATACTGGCTTAACCTTTCGGGCGCTTGGCGCCGTATTTTGAACGACCCTGACGACGGGAATCCACGCCTTGAGTATCGAGGCTACCGCGAACGGTGTGGTAACGCACACCAGGCAGATCCTTAACACGACCACCACGGATCAGCACAACCGAGTGTTCTTGAAGGTTGTGCCCTTCACCGCCGATGTAGGAAGTAACTTCATAACCGTTGGTCAGACGGACACGGGCAACTTTCCGCATCGCTGAGTTAGGTTTTTTGGGCGTAGTCGTGTAAACACGAGTACAAACTCCGCGCTTCTGCGGGCAAGCCTGCAGTGCCGGTACGTTGGATTTCTCCGCTTTGCGCTTTCGCGGCTTGCGGACGAGTTGATTGATCGTCGCCATACAGTGCTGTCGTTTAATCCGGCATGGCCTTGAATGCCATGAGTCGGTAACCTTGGTGTGAACCTCGGCTGGTAAAAGATCAGGAGTCCTGAACGAGGTACAGGCCGTCAAAAATCGGCCTGCTATCGAGCTCCGGAATTGTAAGGGGGGCTATCTTGGCTGTCAACCTTTGTAGGGTAGATTGAGCCAAGAATGTCATAAAAAATGAAAAGCGGCTCTCTCAGCAGATTCCCGACGGTCAATATGAGTCACACCCATTACCGACTCTGTCGACGCCCTCTTCCGCTTTAGATCGTGGTGGACGGGTACGCGACCAAGTAGCCTCAGGCAAATCTTGACTGAGGCCAAGTACTGTTTTATCTGTCTCAGCTACCGCAGCAACTGCTGATAGCCGGGAAGGCTCAAGCTGCGGCCTTCCTCTCGTCACCACACTCCCGAATAACCGACCGTAGCTCTTCAATATCGGTTGTAGACAGTGACAGAGCGCTAACCTCAGGCAAGGACTCGATATCGGCTTCAACACAGAAACCCATTTCACCCAATCCTTCAGCAATGCACACCTTGTTGACGAGACGGACCATGCATAGAATGGGATTGTGCGGATCCAGCACTTCGTTATCCTGATATAGCACGATGTTCTGGAAAGATTCGGGCAAATTCCAGGAGTCCAGCAGCATCGCTCCCTGCTCACAATGTAAATCCTGCAAAGTCTGGTCGATCACCTCATCGCTTATCTCAACGGAGTCTTTTGTAATGACATCCTCGATAATGCACAAAAGCCATAACTTGCCGATGTCGTGGAGCAGACCGGCAACGAACGCATCATCAGCCAGACTTCGATAGCCCGCGTTGGCCGCTACCCAACGCACACCCACTGACACCGCTGATGTGTGTTTCCACAAAAGGGTCAAACGGGATTTGAAGCAACCGCCTGATGCGCTGTAAAGCCTTTTCTGACTAACCGAAAAGACAATCGACGCGATTTGTCTGACTCCCAGTCTTACTGCCGCTTCACGCAGACTGCCAACCGGCGACATCCCCGAGAAGAAAGATGAGTTAGCCATGCGCAACAGCTCGGCCACCAGCGCAAGATCCTCCTCAAGAATTTCACACATGAGATCAGCATCCAGCTTGTTTTCGCGCACCTCTCGATCAATACGAAGCGCTATGTCGTCGAATACCGGTAGCTCCACGCTCCCACTTTCCAACCGAGCATTAATCAGCTGCGTTAACTCTTGTTGATTGATCATATTCATTCTCCTTTACTTACCGAGCAACTTTGGCCCACACTGACATTCACCCTCGTCTGCATAAGGCCCGGGAAACCGACCTTCTATTCAGCGCACTGCGTCTACAGGCGAACCATCCGAATTTTTTAACAAACGTTCTTTCTGACCCTTTTGTTGCAAGGGGTCTCTCGTAACGTTGTGGTCAAATCTGCTTCAAGCTGTCTGTTTTCCATCTCCGGGCTTGGGATGGTGTGAGTCGTTCGATGCGTCACCAGCATACTTCTGATGAATTTCCTCTCGCAGAATAGCAACGTCTTTTGGTGCTTCGAGGCCCAGCCGGACCCGATTACCCTCTATATCCAGAACGCATAGCGTAATGTCGTCACCGATGAATATCCGTTCATCGACTCTTCTTGTGAGTATCAGCATCTAAAGTTGTCTCTTCCGTTTGTCGTAGGTTTTTCTTCTCACCTGAGTTGACGGCGTATTCAGAGAAACGCTGAGCTGATTTACAGCGGCAAGGGGTTAGCCTGAGTTAAGTGGACACACTATTGCCAGTCGCAGCTTGATAAACACGTCACCAACACCGCCAACAGAAGGCACAGATGCGTCAAAGAAGCTGTATCCCACGGGTCGGATGGGTTTACGAAAGGTTACTTTCCCTAGGAAAACCCATGTAACCCGCTAAGTAACGGCTACTTTCATAGATGACCCAGGCCTGATCTAACGGGGTTTCAAGCTGACAAAGCCCTATTCAGTGAGCTCAGATGTTACATAACGTGTCCTGTTCGTCCTGATCTTGCTCCTTGACTAGCACCCATGCCGGCTAACGGCTAACTACAGTGAGAGAGCAACACAATGATGACTAACCCAGCACCTTCGATTCAGTCAGATAGCCTGTCTACCACAGAGGTCACCGGCGCCCTGGATGCAATCCTTAATACCGACAAGTTTCAAGCGTCTCCACAAATGTCAGCGTTCCTGAAATATGTGGTAGAGCAAACACTGATCGGCAACACGCGACGCATTAAAGCGTTCACGGTAGGTATAGAAGCTCTAGGCAAACCGGCAAGTTTCGATCCCCAGACTGATCCATCTGTCAGAGTTCTGGCTAAACGCCTACGATCATCGCTGGATACCTACTATGCCCATAATCTGGAAACCGATGTTTTCATCGAAATGAAGCCCGGCTCCTATGTTCCAAAATTTCTGCGCCGATGTGACATGCCTGCTGAAATGGAATCACACAACGCGCCCTCTTTTGTTACGTCACGAATCAGCGGTACGCCGACTGACACCAAATCCGTATCCGCAGCCACTGCTGGAGACGCCCAGGATTCAACGCGCACACAGTTGGAGCAACCTCGTGATAGCTATCAACAGCCAATGAATCCGACAACAGGTCACAGAGAAGGTGCACATATTAGCGTGCAGCAGCAAAAAACGGCGGCGGGTGATCAGGCTTCTGAAAAACCGGCAGACGCAGCAAGCGATAACAGCGACGACAAAAGCGATCGCAAGAACAACATCAGCCAACTTTGGCAGAACTACAAGTCACCATCAAAGGTTGCATGAAGTCACGATAGAAACAGCTACTTGTGACCGCTACACAAGACTGAGCATCTGCATACCAACCACCTGTAGTTGCTCAGTACTTGTGTGTATTTGTGCTTAATGTCATCAATATCGACGTCGCTATCAACCTACAATCCCGTCAGAGTTAGCTGATGCTTTTCCAGTAACTGCGGGGTAAATCCTGCAGAGATCGTCAAACCCAGATATTCCTGGTACATGCTAGCGATCACTTCATTCTTCCTGGCATTGGCATTGAACAACCTTTCTTCAACATCGATCAATTCGATGATATTGACGGTGCCCAGCTTAAGATTCTGCCGGTTAAGCCGCTGCAACTCCACGTTAGCGGATATCTCGTCCAGAACAGCATCCAGCGTCAGCTTCGAGGCTGTAATGTTGTTGTACGACTGGTCTATGGACCTGAACACATCACGTTCGAGCTGTGCTCGCTCCGCCTCAAGCTCCCGAAGTTGCGCCTGAGCCCTGCGGACTCCACCTCGACGCTCACCACCGCTGTAAAGCGTGTAGGTTAGAAGCAGCTTGGCGGCCGCCTTGTCACGCTGTACAGACGGCCCACCTTCCTCATCAATGATAGAGCCACTGAGCTCCAGGTCCAACGTTGGCAAAAATCGCCCCTTTTGAGCGGACACGCGCAATCTGGTCGCATCTGAAGTCAGCGCATTAGTCATAAAACCACTGTTGAAGCTTGCACCATGCTCAATGTAGGCTGGCAAGCTCAAGAGTTCCAGCGAGCTGAAACTCTCAGGAGAAACCGCAGTAAATGCTGTTAACCCCGGCACCAGATATTCAAGCTCGCTAAACGCGTTGTTTAGCGATGCCGTGGCTGCACTGGCAATTCCGCGCGCTGAAGCCAGCCTCGCCCGGGCAAAATCCACTTCAAGCTTGCTCGCCGCGCCTCCCTGATACATCGAATTCAAATCGTCTACCAGCGTCTGCATGGTATCGACGAAAGTGTCTGCCTGAACCAGCTCTAATTGATAGCGCCAATAGTCGATATAGAACAGCGCTACATCAAGGAAGAGATTCTCCACGGCAATCTGCGCTTCAGCCTGTGCGGCACTTTCAAGACGTTTGCTTCGGTTGAACTCGGCGCGGGAAGTACCCCCATCAAAAAGCACTCTGGAAATAATCAACTTGAGGTTCCGACCAGTCGTCGTTGCAACACCTGACTCATCACTGGGTGCTGGATCGTTATACTCCGGCCCTGCCGCTCCTGACAGCTCAATCTTCGGAAAACGGTAACTACCTGTCTGTCTTGCCAGATGAGTAGCTTGATCAATACGGGCGTCCGCAATATCAATATCAGGACTATCCGCCATTGCCCGGTGCACGATGTCCGTGAACGTCACAATATCTGCCTCCAATGCATCGGTGGCAAGGGAGCTGATTTCTGCTTCAGCTGGAACTTCGTCAGCGAATACCTGCCACGCACCATGAAATCCTGACGCACCGATGCAAATGGCCACAGCCAGATATACCTTTCGGCGTAAAAATGGTTTTCTGTTTTGAGTATTCATCGCGTTCATGGAAGTACGTTAATTTTCATTCGAGTCCAATCACTTGACTCTCCTATTTGTTCGCTCTCCACGACAGTAAGCTGTAGATTTTCACGACTTACAGCCGTCTCCAACAGTCCGTTCCTAACGTTCAACATCCTTGCAACCGCAAGCCTTTTGGCTCGACTTTGTGTGGCGGAGTTAGCCATTTTTGGAGAATTAATGACGATTTCAAGATTTTCAGCGCCATGTTTTAGAATCATGCTGTCAATCAACTCTGCAATTTTTTCTTTACTTGCGTCATCCACCGTGATCGCACCTGGATCATGGAAGAGCACAACAGAGCTGTCGTCATCGGAAGCAATCAATTCCTGTTCGCTGGCTTGAGCACCAAACGACTGTGCTGCTTGAGTCTCATTGGTTGATTCAACCTCTGACGAACCACCGCCTTGCGCCACTTTCAAATCAACAGACTCTATCTGTTCACGCAACTGCTGATTTTCACGCTCCAGCTTTTCAACCTTTTCAGTTTGACTACCTTGTCCGACTTCTGTAATGGTCTGGGCGACTTGTCCCTCGATCTTCGCCTTGTAAGTAATTGTATAAAAATAGAGAACTGCAGCTGTAATCAGGACAAAGAATACAAACATGATGACAACTGCAGACAGAATATCGACGAAGCCTGGCCAGGCATTCGCTGCCATATCCGAACCACCGTCCGAGCTCATCGTTCAGTCCTCATCACAAGGTCTTCCTCAAGCCGTCCGACGCTTAAATCACTCATGCGACATTCGAATCCGGGTCTTGCTTGTCGTCCTTACGCCGCCCGTACTCCTTATCAATTAATTTTGCCAGCTTCTGCAGCTCTTTCTGTTCCTTGGCAATGAATGGAATCACGTCCTTGTGCACGGTGGAGGCGATATTCTCACCAATGGATTTTTTCAGAATATCCGACTCACGGCGAAACTGATTTTGCAGATCTGACTGTGCGCGCTGACCACGCTGTGCCGAGCGTCTGTAGGAGCCTACGATCAGTGTTTCCAGTCGCTTGATCTGGTCGGCGAGTTCAACGACATGCGTCTGATCCTGTGTGGACAAACGCGCCATCTTTTCATTGATTCGAGCCAGTGCCTTGCCCAATCGATCTGATGTTTGCAACACATGCCGAGGAATCTGATCATTCAGTGTGGTCGATAGCTCACCAAGACTGTCCGTTACCTGATTCTGTGATTGTACAAAGTTACTCAGATTATCGTTAATTGCCTGCATTCTTTGACCGATGGTCTGTTGAGTCGTTAGCAGTGATTGAGTGAACTCAGAATTCAGTACCGTATCCAGACGTTCCTGATGCTTGACCATGGCCACCACGCCCACATTCAAGGTGGACAGGTTATCGATCAGTGCACCCTGCTGCTGCAATACGCTTTCGGTATTCCCGATAGCGCGGGCAGACGCAGCGGCAGAAATGTTGATCGCATCAACCACATCAGCAAGCTCTCTTTGCGTATTCTGCGAAGTCTGGATGAAACCTACAATCCAGGCTTTGAGTTCGGCATCTGCTACCGGGGGACTATTCGATCCGCGTTTAGCTGCCTTGTTTGCTTGTGCCATGCCGGGAATCTGCTCATCCAGCCAACGACTGAAACTCTCGATAAACCCGTCTTGTGCGCCATTGGAGAAAAACTGGAACGTACCAACCAACAACGAACCCGATAAGCCAAACAAGGAAGAACTGAATGCGAGCCCCATGCCTTGCAACGGTGCTGCAAGACTGGCTATGAACCCAGACATACCATCGCCTTCACCCGAATCAGAGCCGATACTGGCCATTCCAGCCATCGCTTCACCTACCGAATCAATCGTGCCCAGCAGACCCAGAAACGTGCCAAGCAACCCCAGCATGACGAGAAGCCCGCCCAGAAAGCTGACTCTGCTGCGTCCTCTACCGATTCGAGCTCCCAGCTTCGACTTGATCATGCGTGCATCAGTGTCTGTGACATTGAGCGAACCGGTGTTCTTCAGATTGTCCAGCAGGTTCTGCATGTTCTTGCAATCAAGAATCGATGCACGGCTTTTAAGCCCTTTCTGCAGACTCTCTATCTCTTCATCGCGAACCCTGAACTGCAGCGTAATGGCTTCGAGCCTGCTTAAGTACAAACCCGTAGACCACAGATGAATATTTCCAACCACTGACATGCACACACCCGTGATCATGATCGTTATGATAAGACTATTGAGTGGTACATTCGTTAAATAGGCGTCTAGCAGTGTGTTGAACCCTACTGCAACAAGCAGCACAACACCAAAAAAATTGAGCAGTACTGATACCGGCACGTACTTGATGATGGACAACGGCAACAGCGGGTGCTCATCCTTGAGATGCAACCACTTGACAAGCTTTGTCAGTATGTTTTCAGTCGACGCTGCCTCAACAGAATTGTCTGGCATGTTCTTGTCGCTCATTGTATTTTATTCATTGTGTTCACCCTTCCCTCAAGGCCGTGCCTCGGAGTCGAGTGAGGGGTTTTAGTAATGCACCCAGCACCGAAATTCTGCCAGTCAGAATATTGATTTCAGCCGTCATGCCAGGTCGAACAACTCGCTCTTTGTCAAATCGATCAGAATCAAGCTCAACGCGAATCTTGTAGAACTCTCTGGACTCCGCGTTCGTGAATGTATCCGGGCTTATATAGGACAACGTGCCTTCCAATCCACCGTATAGAGCATGATCGTAGGCACTGATATGAGTCATCGTTTTGAGATCAGGCCAGACCTTGCCACGATCTTCCGTAGACATATTGCCTTCCACAACTAGTGCCTCTCGAGCGGGTGTAATTTCAGCCAGTGGTGCTCCGGGCTGTGATACGCCACCCACAGTGTTGACAAATAGCTGATTTACCCGCCCATCAATAGGCGATACGATCTCTGATCTCTCCACCTCGTCTGACAGAGCAGCAATGCGTTCCGTGAGACTACTGAGTGACACTTCGACTTCATTCAATTCAGTTTTCGCAGCAGACGCATACTGACGTTCAGCTTCTGACAAATCGCTTACAGCTTCGTCCATTTCCGACGATACGATTGGGATCTGCATGGTGGCGTTATCACGATCTGCCTGCAGACGAGCAAGCTCACCCTTGACTTGCAAGTAACTCGCCTCTGAAAGTACGCCTGATTTGTACAATTGATTCTTTATCTGTACTTGCCGTTGCATGACTTTCATTTCTGTAGCCATATTCTCCACTCGAGATTTCAGAGCAGCAATCTCCAGCCGCTTTTGCTCTCTTTTAGTTGTCAGACCGACCAGACGTTCCAGATGCTCCTGTCGACGCAGTTGAAAAAGCTCTGACTCTGCAGCGACGAAGTCTGGTTGCGCGTCTTGCAGAGAAGCAGCGTACACAAGATCTGTAGAATTATTGGCCTCCGCCAATAGTCGTTCTCGCCTTACCAACAAAGACAGTCGCTGTAATTCCCCTTCCTGCAGAGTGGTTCGTACCCGTGTATTGGCTATCTGAAATAGCGGATCGCCAGCATTAACGTTGTCACCTTCTGCCACAAGAATTTCCATGACAATGCCCCCTTCGAGATGTTGAACCGTACGGGCATTACCCGCAGGTACTACCCGGCCGACAGCCCGGACATGTTGATCAATTTCTGAGAATGTTGCCCAAACCAGAAACGAGATGATCAACACCATGACAGTTAGTATCGTCAGGTGGCGAGTTATGGAATCCACGGGCGGCGTAAAAGCAGACTCATTCAGTTTTCGTGCGTATAGCCTTGTGTATAGACGTTTGATCATGCGGCAAACCTTTGCATCACTACATCTGTTTTATCGTCAGCCAGGATCGATCCACTGTCCATGACGATGACACGATCCACCAGCGGTAGAAGCGACATTCGATGCGTTACCATAATCAATGTTCGCTGCTTCAAAAGCGATTTCATGGTACACATGAACTGCTTCTCCAGTGCAGAATCCAACCCGTTTGTAGGCTCATCAAACACCAGCACTTTAGAGTCACGCAAGATTGCCCGGGCAATGGATAGAGCCTGCTTCTGACCTCCTGACAGGTAATTCCCATTCTCACCACTATCTGTATCGAGGCCGCTGCCTGTATCAGACAACACCTTGTCCAGCCCAGACAGTACACAGGCTTTCTCCAGCTGATTTTCTGAACAGTGTGAGATACCCAGCATCAGATTTTCACGCACAGTACCCGCGATAAAAAATGGATTTTGTGGAATGAGTGCAATGCTGGATCGTAGACGTGCCGCGGTCAACGCCTTGTAGTCATAACCATCAATACTGATGCGACCTTCATCGGACGTCAACGCACCTGCAATTACGCGCGCCAGTGTACTTTTACCCGCGCCAGAGGGTCCGATAAGGCAAAGATGCTCACCTGCCTTTATTGAAATATCAACTGATTTGACCGCAGCGTTAATCTGATCTGGATAGCAGTAAGTGAAATCTTTAAGTTCAATGTTACCGAGTAACTCTTTTCGTGGTAGCACGCGACTTTCACACCGGTCTACATCCGTGTCGAACAACTCGTCAATCGTCCTGAGACAGTCACGCGACTGAGTCCAGCGAGCCACGACACTGTGCAGATTCATGATCGGTGCAATAGTACGGCTGGCTAGAATAGTACTGGCTACAAGCCCGCCTACAGTCAAGGATCCCCCTTGTATCTGATACACACCCACCACAACAATAAGTACATGATTCAACTGCATGAGCCCTAGAGAACCGTGTTGCCCGATAGACACCCATCGTTGACTCTTGCGTGATACTTCTGCAGCCTGCTCAGCTGTGATACTCCATCGATTGAGACTGGCACCCGTTGCATTTAATTGCTTCAGGGAAACACTGCCTGAGAGCATTTCCACCATCATTGAAGACTTTTCCTGAGTGGATGAAAACAACGCACGAGTGGATCTTTTAACAGGAATCTGCACACAAGCATTCAAAACGAGAATGGCTATTGCGACGCCGATAGGTACTAGTGTCAGAGCCGGTGAAATCAGATAGATAACACACAGAAAAAGCAAAAAGAACGGGAAATCAACCAATGCTGGAACCAGGCGAGTTGCATAGAAGTCCCGAAGGCCTTGCAACTCTCTAAACAGGTTGCAACGCTCACCAACCGACAGCTGCATTTTCTCTTCACGAATGCTGAGCAAACGCTGCATAAGCTTGCTATCGAACTGAACACCTGTTTTGGCTGCAATTCGCTCTAGAATCGAGCTCCTTGCTGATTTCAGTAATACATCAAATACGATGGCAATGAATACGCCAAGTGCCAGAACGGTGAGAGTCGACATGGCAAGATTAGGCACGACTGCATCGTAAACATTCAATGTGAATAAGGGCAATGCAATCACAAGAAAGTTAATAAACACGGTACTCAGTGCCACTTCTGCGAAATTGGGCGTGAACTTGAGAATAGGTTGCCAAAACCAGTCCATCTGCCGATCAGAATGCATGTGTTCAGTTGCAGTGGCCGTTACACCATGCAAGGGCACCATGACGATAACGCGCCCTGTACACCAAAGATCAATGTGCTCACCAGTAATCAGTTGCGGGGGCTGACCCGGCATCACGATATCAGGGCGACCTTCATTTCCCGGCAGAGCTACGGCAAACTCGTTCTTCGACAGAGGCAGGATGACTGGAGTGCGTATCTCAAGTAGTTGCTCGCTATCCGATTTGACTATCTGGAGGCTACACTCGAGTCGTTCTGCAACAGATGGCAATGTCGCTATAGTCCAGCGATCTGCAAGTTCAGGGAGTTCCGTATCCAGCCCTGCCAGATCAATTCGACGATGATGGAAATCCAGCACCGTCTCGACACAGGCTTGCAATGAATCAACAACAGGTGGTTTTTCGGTTACAAGCTCGAGCATCGCAAACGGTTTACATCAGCAACTATAAGTACACTCCACCGCGCAGACTTCGTACCACAACAATGTTGAGTTAACTGCTCACCCTCATACAGACGCTGTTGAAAAGGCTGTTTAACCGTTCAATATAAGCTGTACCCCATTGTCCCAGTCAACCGTTCTTGTGTTACCAGAGGTTATATCACTGGAAACGGTGGCTCCTCCCTGATCCAGAACTGAGAACTGTGCCAAACCCATCGTCGCCTGGTTAACGGTTACTGACAAGGAATTGCCACCACCGGTAATACTCGAGATGTCGGCGTTTCCGATATCAAACGTATCGCCACTGGTCAGTCCCGTGTTGGTGAAATCGATGTTTTCCACATCGGTAAAGACAGAAGCCAGATCGATACCTTCAATATTGCCATCGGTCAGGTTATCCCCAGTTAATGAATCAACGAGAGCAACCGTATCGTTACCGCCACGAGCATCGACAGCGGCTGCAGCCAGAGCGTCCATGTCGAAACTCAGCAAATCATCGTCTGCGCTCAGTACGAATTCTTCCACAGCGCTGATCGTATCAGTCTCCAGGCCTTGTTCGATCGTGCCTGAAGTACCTCGGATAAGGCCGCCCGTAATGGCATCTGGTGAGTCTGAATAATCTGCGGTATCGATGCCACTGCCACCAAACAGGGTGTCATTACCTGCGCCACCTTTGAGAGAATCATTGCCCTCATCACCAAACAGCGTGTCATCGCCGGCGTCACCTTGCAGAATATCGTTATCAGTGCCGCCAAATAGCGTGTCGTTTTCTGCACCACCCAATAGCGTATCGACGCCGCCACCACCTTCAAGACGATCCGCTCCCCCCATACCGGTGAGTTGATCATCGCCCAGCGATCCGGCAAGCCGATTCGCGTTACTGTCACCAACAAGCGTGTCTGCGCCATCAGTACCGGTAACGTTTTCTACATTTCGGACAATATCATTGTCTGCATTGCTCACGATCACCGTAGTAGCAATATCGGCGTTGAGTGTAATGCTTATGGCGCTGGCAGTTGCATGAGAGCTGTAGTCCAGAGTATCCACATCAGCCCCGCCATTGATGACATCCTGTCCCTCACCGCCAATGACAAGATCAGCACCCGCATCACCAGACATCGTGTCGTCGCCGGCAGAACCATCCAGCAAGTCATCTCCGGCGCCGCCATTCAGAGTATCAATACCGTCTCCACCCGTCAGAGTGTCGTCATTCAAGCCACCATTGATAATGTCATTGTCGTCTCCGCCGTTAATCGTGTCATCACCACCGTCACCATTCAATGTGTCTGCGCCTACTCCTCCTGTGATGAGGTCTACGCCGTCGCCACCATTAATCGTATCGTTGCCAGCACCGCCGATGAGTGTGTCATTACCAGTACCACCCGACAGCGTGTCAGCACCCGCCATACCTGTTAGCTGATCATTGCCACCGCCACCAATCAGTTCGTTGTCGTTAGCGTCCCCGGTGATATCATCGAAGCCGCTGGTGCCTTGAACATTTTCTACATTCCTGACAGTGTCGTTGTCAGACCCTGAAACGGCAACCGTGGCTATAGAGCCTCCATCCAGCGTCAAGGTAATGGAGACGGCATCGGGATGCGAACTGTAGTCCAGAGTATCGACGTCTGCACCGCCGTCAAAAATATCTGATCCGGCACCTCCACTGAGTTGATCGTTACCAGCACCACCCGTCAGTACGTTATCACTGGCATCGCCACTGATGGTATCAGCACCACTTGTACCAGTTATATTTTCCACATTTCTGACAATATCGTTGTCTGAACCGGTGATTGAAACTGTCGTTGCAACCGCACCGTTGAGCGTCACATCGATAGCGGTTGCACTGCTATGCAGACTGTAATCCACTGTATCGGTATCAGCGCCACCGTCAAGGTTATCCAGACCTTCACCTACCATCAGCTGATCATCACCAGCACCACCAGAGACCGTGTCGTTGCCAGCACCTCCGGTTAACGTATCGTTACCGGTTCCACCGTCCAGCACATCATTCCCACCGGCGCCATCGAGTGTGTCGTTACCTGATCCACCAGTCAGTTCATTCGCAGATCCGTCACCGGTGATAGCATCGTCTCCAATCGAACCCACGACGTTCTCGATGCTGGCCATCGTATCATTATCACCACCGATTACAGTGGCCGTGACCGTATTGGCTCCATTCAGTACAACATCGACACCGCTAATACCCGTCAGAGCCGAGTAATCAACGGTATCCGTATCGGTTCCACCGTCTAGCGTATCGTTGCCGGCGCTGGCTATCAGCGTATCGTTACCGGCACCCGCCGTCAGCGTATCGCCATCGGCGCCGCCGTCGAGTGTGTCATCACCATCGCCACCGCCTAACGTATCTGCTCCGCTACCTCCGGTAAGCGTGTCGTTGCCCACATCGCCACTGAGTGTGTCGTTCTGAGCACCCCCCGATAGCGTATCGTTACCGGCACCACCCGCCAGCGTGTTGGCTTCACCATCTCCGGTGAGTGTGTCATTGCCCGTTGAACCCACGATATCTTCGATGTTGACGACGCTGTCGTTGTCACCGCCCGCAACCACTGCACTAACGGCACTTGCCCCATTCAATGCAAGCGTTACTCCGGTCACACCCGACAGTGTCGAGTAATCTACTGTGTCGCGACCCGCGCCACCGTCCAGCGTATCGGTGCCTGCGCTGGCGATCAGCGTATCGTTGTTGGCACCACCATCCAGATCATCATTCCCGCTTTGTCCATCCAGTGTGTCGCTACCCTCACCACCGATCAGGTCGTCGTTACCGGCACCACCGCTTATCTGATCGTTGCCCTGTCCACCGGTCAACACGTTGTTTCCCGTATCACCATTGATGGTATCTGCACCACTTGTGCCCACAATGTTCTCAACGTTTCGGACAATGTCATTGTCCGAACCGGTGATGGATACGGTTGTTGCCACGGCACCATTTAACGTCACATCAATTGCGGTTGCACTTGCATGCAGGCTGTAATCCACTGTATCGGTATCAGCACCACCATCAAGGTTGTCAGCGCCCTCACCCACCATCAGTTCATCATCACCAGCACCGCCTGTGACAGTGTCGTTGCCATCACCACCGGTCAAGGTGTCATTACCGGCTCCGCCGTCCAGGACATCATTACCAGCAGCGCCGTCGAGTGTGTCGTTACCACTTCCACCCGTCATTTCATTCGCTGATGCATCACCGGTGATGGTGTCATCTCCAATCGAGCCCACAACGTTCTCAATGCTGGTCAAGGTGTCGTTGTCACCACCGCTTACAGTAGCCGTAATCGTGTTGGCTCCATCGAGCACTATACTGACACCGCTAACACCCGTCAGAGCTGAGTAATCAACGGTATCCGTATCGGTTCCACCGTCTAGCGTATCGTTGCCGTCGCTGGCTATCAGCGTATCGTTACCGGCACCCGCCGTCAGCGTATCGTTATCCGCGCCACCATCGAGTGTGTCATCACCATCGCCACCGGCTAATGTGTCTGCTCCACTGCCGCCGCTCAGCGTGTCATTGCCCGCATCGCCCTGTAACTGATCGTTACCCGCATTACCACTAAGTTGATCACCACCGCTACCACCGATAAACGTGTTGTTGGCAGCATCTCCTGCCAGCGTGTCAGCGCCCGTGGTGCCAGTGATATTCTCAATATTCTGTACAGTGTCGTTGTCAGAACCCACAACTGTGACTGTGGTAGCACTGGTACCGTTCAGTGCGACACTGACCGAAGTTGCACTGCCGTGAACGCTGTAATCCAGGGTATCGTTATCCGCACCACCGTCGTAACTGTCAGCGCCTTCGTCAGTGAGTAGCAGATCGTCACCAGCGCCACCCTCTATCGTGTCGCCGCCCGTTCCACCGTCTAGCGTATCGTTACCAGAATCACCCAGCAGAGTATCAGCACCACCACCTCCTGAAAGAACGTCCTCACCCAGGCCACCCTGCAGTTCATTAGCCAGGTTGTCACCAGTCAGCGTATCGTTTCCAGACGATCCGATCACATCTTCAACGTTGGATATCGTATCGTCACTACCGCCTGCTACTGAGGCTGTAACCGTACTTGCTCCATTGAGCGTGAGCGTAACAGCAGTACCGGCAAGACCGGAAAAATCCACAACGTCAGTACCGGCACCACCGTCCATGCTATCGGAGCCCGTGCTGGCAATTAGCGTATCGTTGCCCGCACCTGCGTTGAGTGAATCGTTGTCTGCACCTCCATCGAGGGTGTCCGTACCATCTCCACCCGATAACGAATCCTCACCTGCGCCACCCGTGAGAATATCGTTGCCAATACCGCCGTCGAGTGTATCCGCACCGCCGGCACCATCAAGCTGATCATTGCCCGAGCCACCTAAGAGTTCGTTATTGCTGGCATCACCAACCAGAACATCGGAACCGTCGGTTCCAATTACATTCTCAACGTTGCTGACGGTATCGTTTTCATTGCCAACGATCGTAGCAGTTGTTGGATTCGCACCATCAAGTGTCAGGTTGACTGAAACTGCACTCGTTTGTACGCTGTAATCCAGTGTATCGACATCATCACCACCATCGAATACATCAGCACCGTCACCACCCATTAGCAGGTCGTCACCCTCATCACCTGATACATTATCTGCGCCGCCGCCACCAACAAGCACATCATTACCTGTACCACCACTGAGCTCATCGATGCCTATGCCACCGTCCAGCGTGTCATTACCGGCATCGCCATCGAGTGAGTCGTCGCCGTCACCACCAGTGAGTACATCATCATCATTACCACCGGCCAACGTGTCATTGTCGGCACCGCCATCCAGTGTATCGTTTCCGTCACCACCAGAAAGGTTATCCAGACCTGCACCGCCGTTCAGGGTATCCAGCCCAGTACCACCATCGAGGATGTCGTCACCAGCATCGCCTGTCAGTACATCATTGCCTGCTTCTCCTGTCAGGGTATCCGCACCAAGACCACCGGTGAGCGTATTTGCACCTGCATCACCGGCAAGATCATCGTCGCCTGTAGAGCCGATGACATTTTCAACATTCACCACGGTATTGTTGCTACCGCCCGCGACTGTTGCCGTTACAACGTTAACGCCGTCCAGATCCAGATTTACACCAGTCGTACCGGTCAATGCTGAGTAGTCGAGTACATCATTGTCAGCACCACCGTCATAAGTATCGGCGCCTTCGCTTCCAATCAGCGTGTCATCTCCAGTACCACCGATGATTGTGTCATCTCCAGAGCGACCGTCTAATACATCATTGCCACCAGAGCCGGATAGCACGTTATCAAGCGTATCGCCCGTGATGGTGTCCGCTCCGATACTGCCTGTGAGATTTTCAAATCCCTGGATCGTATCGTTGGCATCACCAACAATACTCACAGTGATCGGGTTGCTGCCATTCAAGGTAACACTCAGACTCGAGATAGCCAGTAATGAGTAGTCCAGGGTGTCTACTTCTGTACCACCATCAAGCACATCAGCATCAGCACTGGCGTAGAAGTAGTCGTTCCCACCACCACTGCTGAGTGTATCCACCGCCGAGGAGCCGCGGATCGTATCATCGGCTCCCGTCAGTACATACTGTTCAAATCCGCTGAATCTGTCGGTGAAACCATTACCGTCCAGTGCGGTACCTGCTTCGAAGTTGATCGTCAACGAGGTAACGAAAGAACCATAGTCCAGCACATCAGAGGTACCGGCACCCCCACGAAGGACATCATCACCTGAACTTGCGTAGATGTAATCGTTGCCTGCACTGCCATCCAGTATGTTCTCAAGCGCGTCTCCGGTCAGCGTGTCGTTGCCTGCGGTACCCGTGATGTTCTCAATGCTGTTGAGCGTCTGATCCGCGCGGCCATTGACGGTAACGATAATGTCATTGCCCTGATTCAATACCGCCGTAATGGCATTGCCAACGCCAAAGCTGCTGTAATCTATCGTATCGGTACCAGCGCCACCGGTTACCTCATCAGCACCGTCAGAGCCAATAAAGCTATCGTCACCTCCCCTGCCCAGAAAGGTGTTATCGGCACTGTTACCAGCAATACTATCAGCCAGGTTGGTACCTGAAATACTCTCAACATTGCGCACGGTATCAGCAGGCTCTCCAGCTACTGTGATGGAACTGTCGCCGATATCATTCAACACGGCGGTAATACCCTCTACCGCATCGAAGTAATCCACGGTATCGATCTGATCACCACCATCGATGTCCGAACCTCCCCCACTGAGTTCAAACAGGTCGTTACCTGATCCGCCGTCAGCGGTTACTGTAAACACATCAGTCGCTTCAAGCGTATCGTCACCTGCGCCCAGCACAACTGTAGCGCCACTCACATCAATCTGAACGCTGTCGTTGTCGTCCCCGGTATCGATGCTAACCGCACTTGCATCTACTTCCACCGTATCCTGGCCGGCTCCCGTTTCAACCGAGACACCCGTAAAACGTGCTCTGACCACGTCATCACCACCGTTGGTCTGCAACAGGATCGTGTCAATACCAGTGACAATATCGTCATTGCCCGACCCTGTCAGCAGCGTTGAAATGCTTGTCAGAGTATCCGAACCACCACTGGCTTTGCTCAGGCTGTAATTACCGTCTACTCCGATACTCATGGTTCCTGAAATATCAGCGGTGAATGATGAGTAGTCTGCTATGTCATCACCAGCCTCACCTATGAACCGATCACTGCCACCAGATCCGAAGAAGATATCGTCGCCAGCCCTGCCATAGAAATCATTACGTACGTTATCGCCTGTGAACGAATCATTGCCGCTGGTGCCATAGGCAAACTCAATGTTCTGAATGGTGTCATCGTCACCGCCTGTAACGTCAACCGTTGTTATGTTGCTACCGTTCAGCACAATGCTGATTGCCGTTACACCTGGGGAGCTCCCATAATCTATTCTGTCGTAAATGCCACTGCCACCGTCATAGCTGTCTGATCCCTCACTATCAATGAGGTAATCATGGGAACCGGCACCTCCATCGATAATATCGTCACCAAGACCGCCGTCAATAGTATCGTTGCCGCTACCACCATTGATGGTGTCAACGCCATCACCACCCGTAAGAGTATCGCTGCCACCGTTGCCGTTCAGGATATTGTCAGCATCGTCTCCTGTCAGGTTGTCATTGATTGTGCTACCTGACAGATTCGTGATGTTGATCAGGGTATCAACCTCACCCGACGAACCGACTGAGGCCGTAAAAGCGCCTGCTACCGCCGTACTCATATCAGTTACGACGCTAGTGCTGACATCGGCATAGCTCACCGTATTGATACCCGTACCGCCATCAAGGATGTCATCACCCAGGGCGCCAGAGAGCAGGTCATTGCCTCCCATACCTTGCAGGTGGTTGTCCAACGTGTCTCCAGCTAAAACATCGTCGCCACTACTGCCGATCACATTTTCTATATCGCGAATACTGTCGTCATCATCACCGGTAATCGACACAGTCGCGAAAGAGCTTCCCGACAACGTCACGACTACACCGGTTACGCCAGCCTGAGTGGAATAGTCCACCGTATCGGAGCCGTCATCACCATACAGTGTATCTACTCCAGAACCACCGATGAAAACATCATCGCCATCCCTGCCTCTTAATTCATTATTGTTATCGTCTCCGATAATAGTGTCGTCATGGTTCGATCCATAGATATTCTCGATATCGATATACGTGTCAGTACCCCCATCACCATCATCCGTCGCTTCATTGTTCTGCAAATCAACAACAACCCCTGCGGCAGCGTCCCAGTAATTCACTCGATCACTGCCCGCTCCACCATCAAGTATGTCCACTCCGGCATCACCGTAAAGCTCATCATTGCCCGCGAGTGTTTGCAGGTGATTATCGCGATCGTCGCCATGCACGCGATCGTTGCCGGAGCTGGCAACCACGTTTTCGATTTCTGCCAGCAGATCATTGGTAATGCCTGTGAGTTCCGCAACGCTCAGCGAGTCTCCACTCAGATCTATCTCCAATGAGGTAATTGCTGCAGTAGTGGAATAGTCAACGGTATCTGAGTCTGTACCACCGTAATAGGTGTTCTGGCCTGCCGTGCCCAGGAACGTATCTTGACCCGCACCACCATAAACTACGTTGGTACCTAGTCCTCCTGAGAGGATGTCATCACCGGCCTCGCCCCAGAACGTGTTATTGCTGGCATCTCCCGTAATGCTATCAGCACCATCGGTACCGATGATCTGTTCCACATTGGCTACGGTGTCATCAGTAGAGCCAGTTACTGTCACAATGGCCGGCGTACCGTCACTGAGTGTCACGCTGATCGCTGTTGCACCAGCATGCACGCTGTAATCAAGAAGATCCTCTTCAGCACCACCGTCTATAATATCGTTACCGTTACCCGCATTGATCGTATCCTCTCCAGTGCCCGCATTGATGATATCCGCACCGTCACCACCAGTCAGGATATCGTCACCAGCACCGCCATCCAGTTGATCGTCGCCCGTACCGCCATCAAGGATGTCATCGCTATCGCCGCCCAGCAGGATGTCATCACCACCGGCTCCACTGATCTGATCCTGACCACTAGAACCTTCAATCCGATTATCTGCTGCGTCACCGCTTAAAACATCGTTCCCTCCGGATCCGATCAGGTTGGTGAAGTTCGTTGCAGTGTCAATTTCCCCACTGCTGTGCGTGATGCTGAAAAAACCGCCAGTAATATTGGCCATATCGGCAGTAACGCCATTGCCAGAATCAGAAAAGCTCAGTGTATCAATACCTGTACCACCGTCCAGCGTATCGTTGGAAACACCACCGCGTATCAAATCGTTACCACCACGGCCATCCAGGTAATTGACACTGCCTCCGCCAAACAGAGAATCGTCGCCCTCTGTTCCGATTACGTTCTCGACAGCTACTAAGGTGTCGTCGTCTGCACCATCAACGGTGACAGGAACTGCATTGCCAGCATTGAGTTGTACGGACACGAAATTGATGCCGGTTTCCTGAGAATAATCCACAGTGTCTGAACCGTCACCGCCTCTCAGCGTATCTGCTCCTGCGCCACCCACCAGCGTATCCGCACCCTCAGCTCCATCCAGCACGTTGGCGAGCATATCGCCAATGATGATGTCGTCACCGCCAGAGCCCACCACATTTTCGACTTCGCTGACAGTGTCTGTGCCATCTCCAGTTACGGTGACTGAACTGACGGTATTCCCGTTCAGAGCAACCGAGATTCCCTGCCCGGAACCAAAGCTTGAGTAGTCAATAGTATCGATGCCGATACCACCGACCAACACGTCAGCGCCACCGCGCCCTTCGAGTGTGTCGTTCCCGTCACTACCTTCTAGTCGGTTAGCGAATCCATCCCCTGTCAACGTATCGTTGCCTACACTGCCGATGAGGTTTTCAACGGCAACAGCGAAATCATTAGACCCCCCGCTGACAGTAATCGTAGTAGTTGATGCGCCGGCAAGGGTGGCATCTATTGATGTAATACCTGACATGGACGAGTAATCAACCGTGTCTGTATCCGCGCCACCATCATAGGTATTCTGGCCACCACTGGCGATGAACGTGTCTTCCCCTGCACCACCTGACAACTGATCACGTCCGTCACCGCCATTGAGGGTGTCGTCACCGCCGAGTGCCTGAAACGTATTGTCCTCGTCATCACCAATCAGGGAATCATCGCCATCAGTCGCTGTGATGTTCTCAATCGATGTCAACGTATCGTCAATGCCACCAACCACTTGGGCAGTGCTGGCTACAGCACCCGTCAATGCTACGTTAACAGCGCTGATTCCCGCTAAACCTGAGTAGTCCACGGTATCTGAACCCTGCCCACCATCCAGCGAATCAGCGCCCTGACTGGCAGAGAACACATCATTACCACCCAGTGAGCTGACAGTATCATCAGCTACGGAGCCCATAATGGAGTCCGCCTGTTGAGTGAGTACATACGATTCGAAGTTAGTGAACACATCGGTACTGCCATCAGCTGCAAAACTGGCTGTTCCGCTCACCAGGTTCAACGCAACACCGACACCATTCAACTCATCAAACCGCAGCTCATCACCCAGAACGTGCGTACCACCATCGAGCACATCGCTACCACTACCGCCACGGATGACATCGTCTTCTGCGCCACCACGAATGTCGTTGATCGAGCTGTCACCGGCAAGATCATCACGGCCTGTACTGCCGACCAGATTCTCGATACCGCTTAAGGTATCGTTGTCACCACCCTGCACAACAGCGGTGACATCGACAGCACCGTTCAACGTTACTGTGACACCGCCTACACCCACAAGTGTTGAGTAGTCGGCGGTATCAATACCCTCCGCACCGTCGAGCAAGTCATTGCCGGAAGATGCTGTTAACGTGTCATCACCATCTCCTCCCAGCAATTCGTTATCCGATGTGTCGCCGGAAATCTCATCGTCGTGGGTCGATCCGGTCACGTTCTGTATGTTTTCGAGCGTATCGACGAAACCGAAACCATCATCGGTAGCTATCTCAGCTGCAAGGTCGACGACAATCGCGGCTGTAGCCGCACTGTAATCAACCGTATTAACACCAGTACCGCCGTCAATTGTGTCATTACCAGCGAAGCCAGCAAGCTCATCGTCACCACCGCCACCCGTCAGCTCATTGGAACCTGAACCTCCTTCCAGCACATCATCAAACACAGAGCCTGTCAGATTTTCCACATTATTCAATGTGTCGGTACCACCATCACCATCATTGGTGGTAGTACCTGCGGCGATACTGGCTCTGACGCCTGCGCCAGCAGCAGAGTAATCAACTGTATCCGTATCTGCACCACCATCCAGAGTATCGTTTCCGGCAGCACCTATCAGAATGTCATCTCCGGCATCACCGAACAGGATATTCGCAACATCATTACCCGTAATCGTGTCGGCACCCGCAGAGCCTGATACGTTTTCAATCAATACCAGTGAATCGGTAGCACCATCACCATCATCTGTTGTTTCGTTGTTAGCAAGATTAACAACCACAGCATTCGCCGCGAGACCATAGTCAACGGTGTCAGTACCCGCACCACCATCGAGAATATCAACTCCACCACGCCCCTCGAGTACATCATCCCTGTTACCGCCAATCAGATGATTGTTTTCAGTATCGCCTACAAGAGTGTCGTCAAAGACCGTGCCCGTGACGTTCTGAATTTGTGTCAGCGTATCGCTACTACCATCACCGTCCAGGCTAGCCTGACCGGCAGTGAGATTGACATTAACACCAGCACTGGCGGCACTGTAGTTAGCTGTATTGATCCCCAGTCCACCTATCAACTCGTCCTGTCCACCAGCGCCTCGCAGAACATCATCACCGTCACCACCGTCCAGTCGGTTGCTCTGAAAATTACCGGACAGGTTGTCATCAAAATCTGAACCTGTCAGATTTTCGATCGCTATCAGCTGATCAGTCGAGCCGTCACCGTCATCAGTGGTCTCGTTGGTGGTCAGGCTTGAGCTCACTCCAGCATTGGCATCAGCGTAATTTGCCGAATCAATACCAACACCACCATCAAGAATATCGGCACCTGCCCGCCCCGACAGCACATCGTTTCCAGCACCACCTACCAGCGTGTTAGCCAAGGTGTCACCGGCGATGACATCATCCTGAATAGAGCCAGTGACATTCTCCACGTTGGTCACCGTGTCTACTGCCAGATGACCATCAGCCGTAGCTCTCTGTGCAACAAGATCTATATTGATCGCATTAGGTGCTGCGCTGTAGTCAACTGTGTCGGACAAGCCTGCCCCACCATCCAGTTCATCGTTACCACCAGCTCCAATCAGTGTGTCGGCACCATCACCCCCTTGCAGACTGTTTATACCGCTATCGCCAGTGAGCAAGTCGTCATGCGCTGAACCCAGTACATTTTCGATGCCCGACAAGGTATCAAAACTACCGTCACCATCATTGCTTGTAGTGTTAACTGCCAGATTGACTACCACCTGGCCAGCTGCCAGCGTGTAATCTGCCGTGTCGCCAGTTCCGCCACCACCGGTCAGCGTGTCAAAACCGCCAGCACCGCGTAGCAGATCATTTCCCAGGCCACCGGTTAGCGCGTTATCTGCAGCGTCACCGAAAAGGATATCGTCCTGATCGGACCCCACCACATTTTCAATACGCAGCAGTGTGTCATTATCACCATCACCGTCCAGACTCGCTTCGCTATTGGCCAGATCAACGGAGACAACCCCGCCTACTGCTGAGTAATCGGCTATATCAGTACCGGCACCACCGTCGAGAACATCAAGCCCGGCACCGCCTCGCAGGGTGTCATCACCAGCATTACCTTGCAGGCTGTTATCACTGCCGTTACCACGAAGCACATCATCAAAGTTGGAGCCTGCCAGGTTCTCAATGCCTGACAAGGAATCGGTGCCACCTTCCCCGTCATCGGTCGCTTCGTTGGCTTGCAGATCGACATTGACACCAGCGCCAGACTGGGAATAGTCAGCTTCATCGACACCTGTACCGCCGATGAGATCGTCGTCGCCACCCAGGCCTTGAAGTGTGTCATTACCAATGCCACCGTCTAGTGTGTTGTCGTTACCATCACCCGTCAGTACATCGTCTCCCTGACTACCTGTCACATTTTCCACTGCCGTGAGTGTGTGGTCAGTTGATCCACTAACCGACACGGTGACGCTATTTTGCCCATCGAGCTCTACACTGACAGCATTGGCGGCCAGCAACGCTGAATAGTCCGCCGTGTCTGAGCCTGCGCCACCATCTACGCTGATGGTACCCAGCCCCAGTGTAATGTCATCATCACCGCCTTCGGCATCGATACGTTGTGTTGTGGCTGCAGCCGTCAAGGTATCGGCCTGATTCGAGCCAGTCAGAGCTTCTATATCAACCAGCGTATCCACGTCACCAAAACCGTCTTCAGCAACAATGCCTGTTGACAAATCGGCAATGACACCGATAGGCGCATCAATGTAGCTCACGGAATCAACGAAAGCACCCGTACCGCCATCCAGTATGTCATTTCCGGCATTACCGATCAGGGCATCATCGCCCAAACCGCCTTCCAGCCGGTTGTTCTGTGCGTCTCCGGTTAATGTATCGTTACCCTCTGTACCAATTACATTTTCGATGTTCAGAACCTGATCATCGGTACCACCACTAACCTGCACTGTCGTTGTACTGCTGCCGTTGAGTGCAACGCTGATGCGTTGAACACCCACCAGCGCCGAGTAATCCACGGTATCCGTACCGGCACCACCGTCTAGCGTATCGCTGCCACCGGATGCACCAATAACGTCGTCACCTGCAAGGGTCTGCAACACGTTCTGCTGCGCATCTCCAGTAACCTCATCGTCTTCACCGGTACCCACCAGATTCTCAACGTTTCTGATCGTCTGATCTGTACCACCATCAATCGTCACTGTGGCATCGAGGCCTTCATTCAGCACGACTTCAATGGACTGGCCAGGCACCAGTGGCGAGAAATCTATCGTATCCACACCACTGCCACCGTCAGTGGTATCTGCACCTTCACTGGCTGTAATCTGATCTGCGCCAGCACCACCGAGTAGCGTGTCATCACCAAGCCCACCGTCGAGCACGTCGCTGCCGGCACGACCATCCAGTGTATTGTTCTCATCATCGCCAGTTAATAAATCGTCACCGGCGGTACCTATCACGTTTTCTACAGCGGTAATCGTGTCGTTGTCACTACCTGTTACCACAACAGTTGTCTGTGCAGCTCCTTGTAGCGTGACTGCTATGGCACTTGCTGACGCAAAGGTGCTGTAGTCCACCGTATCGGAACCATCACCGCCGAGCATGTCATCCACACCAGCACTGGCGATGAATCGGTCATCACCATCCAGTCCTTCCAGCCGGTTAGCGCTAATGTCACCACCCAGCACATCATCGCCATCACTACCGACAAGATTCTCTATATTGGATATCGTATCGTCATCACCACCACCGACGTTCACCAACACATCGCTGGCACCGTTCAGCGTTGCCGATATACCCGTAACACCTGTTAATCCAGAATAGTCCAGCGTATCTGAACCCGAGCCACCATCAATGGAATCACTGCCAGTCGAGGCATAGAGATCATCATTGCCCGCACCACTATCCAGCGTGTTGGCTGCAGCATTGCCAGCAATAACGTCGTCATTGGCAGACCCGATAACGTTCTCGACATCAAGCACAATATCCGTGGCCAGATAACCATCCGCAGACGCGCTGTTCGCTGCCAGATCAATGTTCACGCTGTTCGGCGCAGCACTGTAGTCCACAGTATCCTGCAGACCCGCACCACCATCCAGTACATCGCTGTTGCCTGCACCAATGAGTACGTCAGCACCGTCCCCCCCTTCCAGAACGTTGCTTGCGTTATCACCCGTCAATCGGTCGTCTTGATCAGAACCTGTCACATTCTCGATACCTGACAATGTATCGAAGCTACCATCGCCATCGTTGGACGCACTGTTCGACGCCAGGTTCACCACCACCTGACTGGCAGCTGCTGAGTAGTCTGCAGTATCCCCTGTGCCGGCACCACCCGTGAGCGTGTCGAAACCACCACCACCGCGCAACAGGTCATCGCCGAGGCCACCGTCTAATGCGTTGTCGTTGGCATCACCGAGTATCGTATCGTTCTGGTTTGATCCGATGACATCTTCTATGCCTTGCAGAGTGTCACTGTCGCCATAGCCGTCCTGACTCGCTACATTACTGGCAAGATCGACCGACACAACACCCGTTGCAGCAGAGTATTCTGCGGTGTCTCGTCCGGTACCACCATCCAGTGCATCCACACCTGCACCGCCGCGCAAGGTATCAGCACCAGCATTTCCGTCTAAGGCGTTATCTGATGCATTACCGATGAGCACGTCGTCAAAGTTGGATCCCGACAAATTTTCAATACTGAATAAATCATCTGTACCACCGTCACCGTCATCTGTTGCTTCATTAATCTGCAGATCGACGGCAACACTACCCCCTGCCTGTGAGTAATCTGCTGTATCCGAGCCGGTACCACCAATGAGGGTGTCATCACCATCCGAGCCTTGCAGAGTATCGTCACCAATACCTCCATCAAGTGTGTTGTCGTTATTATCACCAGTAATAACATCATCACCCTGACCACCTGTTACGTTCTCAACAGCTGTCAGTGACTGGTCTGTTGATCCAGCAACAGACACGATCACCGTGTTTGAACCATCAAGCTCTACACTGATGGCATTGGCAGCGGTCAGCACTGAATAATCAACGGAATCAGAGCCCGTGCCTCCATCAACAGCAATACTTCCAAGGCCTAAGATTATGTCATCGTCACCACCTTCGGCATCAATGCGCTGGGTATCTGTGGCTGCAGTTATGACATCGGCCTGATTAGAACCAGTCAGTTCCTCAATATCGATCAGGGTATCGACACTTCCGTAACCATCTTCTGAAACATTACCTGTAGATAGATCAGCAATGATTCCTCCAGTCGCATCGATATAGCTTACTGAATCGATAAAAACGCCTGTACCACCATCGAGTATATCGTCACCAGCATTCCCGATCAGCGCATCGTTACCCAGTCCACCTTCCAGACGGTTGTTCTGGGTGTCACCTGTAAGGGTGTCATTGCCATCAGTACCAACAACATTTTCAATGTTGGCAATCTGATCGTCAGAGCCACCACTAACCTGTACCGTAGTTGTATTACTACCATCGAGCGTTAGCGTGATCCGCTGTACACCGGCAACCGTCGAATAATCCACCGTATCCGAGCCTGCTCCACCGTCTAACGTATCGCTACCTTGTGAGGCACCGAACACATCATCACCTGCCAGGCTCTGCAAATTGTTCTCTTGTGCATCACCGGTTATCTGATCATCTTCACCGGTGCCTATTAGGTTCTCGACATTACGGATCGTCTGATCGGTACCACCGGCTATCGTTACTGTGGCATCTGTGGATTCGTTCAGATCCA
>Ga0114956_1000462_pt1 | contig 29387 bp, 23 predicted proteins | sample MaitaG_FD_87304 | JGI IMG/M metagenome (GOLD analysis project Ga0114956, IMG submission 87304) | Marine algal microbial communities from Maine, USA - Maine_Asex2 metaG | ecosystem: Host-associated > Algae > Red algae > Unclassified | place: Maine, USA | collected 2015-01-05
TACGAGCACCAAGCAGTATGCTGACAAAGACAACCGGTGCCGAGATGCTTAGCAAGGAGAAAGCAGAGACACCTTGACCCATCGTGCAGCCGGCAGCGAGCACACCTCCGCAGCCCATCAATACCGCACCGCCGAGATGGCGCCGCAGTTCACGAGCATCATCGCAGGCCTCCCAACGAACATCATTGTTTGTCACCGCCACGCACACAGCGCCAAGGATGACGCCTACGGTTAGTCCAACGCCGTAGTCTGGAATCTGTGATGAAGAAAACACGATCGATTGTAATAGCTGACCTGGCGGAAGCACAAAGGAGGCTGATTCAAGCTGAACAGGTTCGTAAAGGATGTTGCCAAGCTGCGAGGTGATCAGCCATCCCAGAGCAACACACAGTCCGATCAGGACACCACTGGCGACATATGAGCCGCTGGCTCGGAAGTGGGCATCCTTGAATACCCAGTAGAGCATAAGTCCTGCACACACAATAACGATGGGCCAGTACAGTGGAGCGCCCAGCCATTGGGCGAGTAATGTCGGCAGGGACTGGTTGTCATAGCCGGACAAATCTATGGCCATTGGCTCAATGATGTTCTCACGTGCGATGCCAATTAACCCTCGCTGTGTACTGAGTGCGGTAAGACCGAGAGTGATGACTACAATCAGGGATTGCAGGCTGCCACCACCTAGCCTGACTAATGCGCCAAACCCGCAGGTACCTACCAGAGCCATGCCGACACCAAACATGATGCCGCCCAGCACGCTGCCGAGCAAACTGAAACGAGGTAACAGATAGAAGCTTTCGTCAACGTTAATGACATCAAGCACAAGCATGGCTTGAGTCAGGACGATAGCGCTCGCTGCGGCAAGTACCCAGGCACGCAATCCGTTACTGTCCTGAGCGTACCAGTGTTTCTCTAACGCGGTAAGGGTGCAGAATCTGAAATATCGAGCCGTCGCACCAAGCAGCATGCCAACCAGTAAGCCGGCACCGGGTAAAATCCAGGCCGACTCCAGATTCACGGATTCCTGACGGGCTTGCAGAACAGATCGTAGAGTGACTCGATGATGATCTGAACTTCACTATCCACAATACTGTAGTAGATCTGACGGCCGTCACGCCGAGCAGAAACCAGCTTTTCAAGCCTTAAACGGGTTAGCTGCTGAGAGACGGCAGCCTGCGAGAGCCCAATAGTCTGCTCCAGCTCTGACACTGACATTTCCCTTTCGGTCAGCAGACACAGGATCATCAACCGGGTCTCATGAGACAGGGCTTTCATCAATTCACTGGCTCGCCTGGCTTGCTGTTGCAGCAATGCCAGTTCGTCCTGCGTGGAGCCCTTCGTGAGACTCGGTAGTGCCATGGATTCAGAGCCTTGGATGCGATGGTCAGGTGGATTTCGTCAACAGCAAGATGAGGGTGGTGTGCCTTGTTTACCCGCCGCTACAACGCGCGATGTGGCAAGGTTGTGTTAACTCGCTTGACGTCGATCTTGAGTGTCAATTATGAGGGAACAGAGCGTGTTGTGCCAGCGACAATAGCGTTACAACGCTGTTGTCGCACGGGTATATAGCGAAACCATCACAGTCTCAGGTTGTCTTCGGGCGTTGCTGAAAGATCTCAGTCTGCTAACTCTTCGTACCAGCTATGATAAAAGTAGCGCCCTGTGACGTCTGAGCTACACTCCAGACTGTAGTATTCTGCTGGTCGGATCGACAAAAAAACTCAGTGGGCAAATTAGGAATGCCGACGAAGGGTTGCGTTTCTGCTTATCAAATTTCTTGTAAAACACTATGCTTCAAAAAACGTTCTCTGAGCACCACTGCCCTGTCAGTCAAGGTAACCACACTCTATGAATCCGGCAATTGCTTTTTTGATCAGCATGACGTTCCTGATCTCGGTAGGTGGTTTGTTTGTCATGGTGTGGGGCCTGGCGAACGATCAATGGGGTGATGGGCAGGCAGCGGCCAAGACCATCTTTGCTGAAGGCGAGGTAGGCAAGGGGGAGGATCCGGCACGCAATGGCCCAAGGCGTCCGGAGCTGAAGGAAGAAAACACCACCAAGGCAGAGTTCGAGGCAATCGATCAGGAAGAACTGACGGCCCGTCGCATTTTTGACCGCTCAAGCCGTCAGCCCGTACTGTGGTGGTTGACGTCATCCATTGTCTGGCTGTTGTTGGGATCTTTGTTTGGCGTCATCGCCTCTTTGAAGCTGCACATGCCTGACTGGTTGGTGGGTGATGCTGTACTGACGTTTGGACGAATTCGACCGGCACATCTGAATGTGGTCGCTTACGGCTGGGCATCCATGGCAGGTGTGGGTGTCGGGCTCTGGCTGGTGCCGCGTCTGTTCAAGACTGAACTGGCTGGTGGCCGCTACGCAACCTGGGGTGCCATTTTGTGGAATCTGGGTATGGCAAGCGGCACCATCGCGCTACTGGCAGGTTTCAGTGACGGGCTGGAGTGGCTGGAGTTTCCGAGACAAATAGACGGTCTTCTGGTTGTCGGCGGTGCTCTCGCCGCTGTGCCTTTGATCATGACGGTGCTGCGGCGTCGTGTTCATCACCTGTATGTTAGCTCCTGGTACTTGATCGGTGCTCTGGTGTGGTTTCCGATGTTGTACATCACCGGTAACCTGCATCATCTGTTCACCGGTACCGAGCAGGGTATTCTTAACTGGTGGTATGCACACAATGTGTTGGGCTTGTGGATGACGCCATTGGGTCTGGCCGCTGCGTACTACCTGATCCCGAAAATTACTGGCACGCCTATCTATTCCTACACGCTGTCGCTGGTCGGTTTCTGGGCACTGGCCTTGTTCTACAGTCAAGTGGGTGTACACCACCTGATTGGCGGGCCGGTACCCACGTGGCTGGCAACGCTGTCTATCGTGACCAGCGTCATGATGGTTATCCCGGTGGTGGCTGTCGCGGTGAACCACCATATGACTGTGTTGCCGAAATGGCGCATGGTGCTGTCCTCACCTACGCTTCGCTTCGTGGTGCTCGGCGCCATGATGTACACCTTCGCCTCGGTTCAGGGTTCTATCGAAGCACTTCGAACGGTCAACACGGTGACGCACTTTACTCACTACACCGTGGCTCATGCGCACATGGGTGTTTACGGCTTCTTCTCGTTCATCCTGTTCGGATCCATCTACTTCATCATGCCGCGCCTGCTTGACTGGGAATGGCCACACACATGGGCTATCAGCGCACATTTCTGGCTGGTGTTCATCGGTTTTGGTGTGTACTTCTGGCCATTGTCTGTGGGTGGATGGTTACAGGGACTGGCCATGCTCGATGCCACACGACCCTTTATGGAATCCGTGACGCTGACCATGCCTTATCTGCAAGCACGATCGGTCGGCGGAATCATGATGACTCTGGGGCATGTCATTTTTGCCAGCCACTTCTTTCTGGTTCTACGACGTGAAGGTCCTATGCGCGATGCACCACCCACTCTTTCATCAGCCCGGTTTGTCAGTGGTGGAGGTCAGTCATGACACGCGCTTTAGGCATCATTGCCGGTACTGCTCTGATATTGTTGTTCGCCACATTACTTCTGGTCGTTATGCCTACATTGCAGTTGCAGACCGGCGAAAACCCGCCTGATGCGCTTCAGCCCTGGACAGAGTCAGAGCTTGCAGGGCGTGGACACTACATCTCGCTGGGTTGTATTTATTGCCATAGCCAGCAGCCGCGTGATCCGTCTCAAGCGCCTGATACTGCACGTGGTTGGGGGCGTGCTTCCGTGCCCAGTGACTACAGCTACGACAAGCCACATTTGCTGGGTACGATGCGCACCGGACCCGATCTGTTTAACATCGGTGCTCGTCAGCCGAGCGTTGATTGGCACATGACGCATCTGTATCAGCCGCGAGCGGTGTCGCCGGGCAGTAACATGCCGGCGTACCCGTTTCTGTTCAGAAAGACTGACTATCTGGGCGATCAGGTAGAGGTCAAAGTCCCGCGTAAGTATCTGCCTCCGTTGTCAGATCGATACATCGTGCCTACCCAACAAGCGACGGAGCTGGTGGAATACCTGTTATCGATGGACCACACCTATCCGGCCGAAGAGATACCGGTTGCGATACCGGTTCCAGACGATACCACCGAGGCCAGTGATGAGAGTGAGCCCTTGTCCATGGGAACACCTGCTGTCGGAGATTCGGAGTCCATGCAAAACAGGATCAGCGCACGATGAGCAGTAACGATCCTTCGAACAACAACGATTCTGCAGAGCTCGACGAATCGGTCAAGAAAGAACGACTCTACGACAACTCGGTCAACACAGACCGAGCGTACGAGCGCGAGAATTACGAACCTGAGGAGCTGTCAAATCCGCTACCCCGATGGTTTGCAATCATGTCGGCAGGTTTTGTCATGTGGGGTTTCGGCTACTTCTACTTTCAGGGCGTGGTGCCTGCGGATGCAGGTGATAGCAGAACAGCGATAGCGCCGCCTGGCTCAGGCCCGGTCGATGGCAAAGTTGTTTACGCGGCTAATTGCGTCGCCTGCCATCAGGGAACGGGTCTGGGTATAACCGGAGCATTCCCTCCGCTAGCCGGTGCTGAATGGGTGCTGGCAGATCCGCAGATTCCCGCACAGATCCTGTTGCACGGTATGCAAGGCCCCATCGAGGTACTCGGTCAGAGTTACGCGGGAGTCATGCCCGTCATGTCCCACCTTTCAGATGGTGAACTGGCCGCCGTGTTAAGTTACATTCGCGCAGATTGGGGCAATATGGCAGAACCGGTTACCCCTGAGTGGTTTGCCGAGCAGCGGGAACGCTTTCCCGATCGTGGTCCCTGGGAAGGTGGCGCAGAACTGATCGCAGAGTTCGGGGAGCCGGTCGTACCCTAGCAGTCTGCATGAAAAGACTTGATACGACTACAAGAGCCCCCCCACGAGATTCCCCGTTGAGCGCTGAGCAAAGTGAAACAGCGGAAACTGCGTTTGCGGTAGACGGCATGTTCTGCGGTGGCTGTGCATCGACTGTCGAGCGTGCTTTAAAGCGACTTCCAGGCGTGCACGGCGTGTCCGTATCGTTTCTTAGCAACAGTGCGTTCGTGACGCACAATCCGCAGCAGGTGAGCGCCGAAGAGCTGGCAAATCGGCTTGTTACACTGGGCTACGAAGCTCATTCACTCGATGACGCTCAATCTGATCGCTCACTATCGACATTCCAGCGTTCTCATCAGATAAGGCTGGCAATTGCGATCGGATTTGGCCTATGGGTCATGATGGCCAGCATGGCACGCTACCTCACCGAATTGCCGTCAGAACGATTCGAATGGCAGGTGGCTATCGCTGCCGGACTGTTCTCCCTGCCGGTACTCTTGTACTCCGGCATGCCTTTTTTCAAACTGGGCTGGCGAGGCATTGTAGCGCGAGCACCGGGCATGGAAACCCTGATACTGGTTGCAACGGTTGCGGCGTTAACCGGTTCGTGCATCGAGCTGTGGCAGGGTGGAAGCCATGTCTGGTTCGAAGTACCGGTCATGTTAATTGTGTTCCAGTTAGTGGCGCGGCTGACCGATTTCGGTGCCCGACGGCGTGCTGCCGATGCGGTTCGTTCCATGCTTGACCTGTCACCCGAAACCGCAAGGCGGATAGAAGGATCGGTATGGATTACGGTCGCGGCTAACGAGCTGGCAGTCAATGATGTGATTGAGTCTCGTGCCGGCGAGCGAATCGCCGGAGACGGCGTTATCGTTCAAGGTGATGCGTTACTGGACACCTCATTGCTTACGGGTGAGTCGTTACCAGAAACAGTGACTGTCGGTAGTGAAGTGCTGGCCGGTACGCTCAATACCAACGGCTCAGTGCACATCCGAATTACTGCTGCGGGTAAAGAGCGAACGCTGGATCAACTGGCCGCCACGGTGGGACGTGCACTGAACAGTAAAAGCGATCTGATGAGGCTTGCAGATCGTGTTGCCGGATGGCTGGTACCTACCATCACGGTAGCTGCTGTTTGCGCATTCGGGCTGGCATTGTTTCAAGGTGATACGTCAGCAGAAGCGTTGTCACGTGCGCTGGCTGTGCTGGTCGTTAGTTGCCCGTGTGCGCTATCACTGGCCGTGCCGCTCGTTATATCGGTAACGGCTGCCAATGCAGCAGGTAAGGGAATTGTACTGAGAGATCCGGCCTCCATTGAGCATGCTGCGCGCATCGATACCGTGCTGATAGATAAGACCGGTACGCTGACAGAAGGCAAGCTTGCCGTGAGCGCGATAGTGGGATCTGCACATCATGACCAGCTTTCGACCTTGCGTCTGGCGGTGTGGGCAGTGGCAGGCTCAAACCATCCACTGGCCCGCGCGATCACGTCTCATGCCGAACACGTTCTTACGACACCGATGAGTGCCGAACAGATACTGGAACCTGAAAATCGACTTGAACGTGCAGGGTCAGGAGTACGGATTTCCTGTAGTGATGGTTCCGTTGTTCTGGCAGGATCACAGGCGTGGCTACAGGAGCACAACGTTCTCGATGTTCCCGATGCGCTAGATGATACTCGAAGCCGTGTACTGCTTGCCCGCAATTCTGAATTTGTGGGTGCGATAGAACTGTCGGATACTGTGCGTAGAGACGCGACAGCGCTACTTGATTCAATTCGATCTGCCGGCATGACGCCTGTGCTGGTTAGTGGGGATACGAGCGGGTGCGTGGCAGCTGTTGCAGACCAACTTGATCTGACATGGCATGCACAGATAAGCCCTGAAGGTAAGCGACAACTGGTTGATAAGCTTCGTGAGCAAGGCCACGCCGTGGCATTTGTCGGTGATGGGCTTAACGATGCGTTGGCTCTGGCAGCAGCTGAAGTGGGCATCGCCACGCGTGATGCCAGCGACCTGGCAAGAAGTGCTGCTTCGATCTCGATTCTTCAAGGTGGGTTGAATAGAGTTGAAGGCACGCTTCATTTACTGCGACGAGCTGCGAGGATACTCCGGCAAAATCTGTTCTGGGCTGTACTCTATAACGGCGTGTTGCTACCCGCGGCCGTGCTGGGTTATGTGCATCCGGTGATGGCGGCTGTGGCGATGATGCTAAGTGCGTCGTCTGTATCGATTAATTCACTGCGCTTGGCGCGCTGATACAGCCGCATCGAGGTGAGTGTAGAAGGATTGGGCAGTATGGATGTGCCAGTGGTCTAACCGCTTCTCCATGGGTTTTTCGTTGTTGTAAATCCCGGCAGGATTACTGACTACCTGTCATAGCCAGATAGTTCTCGTGGAGCGTTGCTACTTGCGCCTGAGTCTCTTCCTTGGTTAGTGAGTTATCAATAACATCATCGGCCACGTCCAGTCGCTCCTGACGCGTTGCCTGTGCGTTGAGAATCTGTTGAGCCTGCCAGCTGGAACTCCCATCGCGTATCGACAGTCTTTGTATCTGTAGTGCTTCCGGCACATCGACAACAACGATGCGATCGAACCGTTTTTGCTGAGTAGTCTCGACTAACAAAGGTACGGCATAAACAAGATAAGGGTAGGCAAGCTGTCTGGCAGCATCAATACGCGTTTCAGACAATTCCCGTATCTGTGGATGTAACGTGTTGTCTAGAAATTCTCTTTCCTGCGGGTTGGCAAAAATGATGTCTCGCAATGCGCGGCGATTCAGCGTTCCTTCGGGAGTGAGAATAGAGTTGCCAAAATGGATTGTCAGTTGTGTCAGGCCATTGGTACCCGGTTTTACAACTTCTCTAGCTAGCTGGTCAGCATCCATAACGGGTGCGCCATGCGTCTCGAAACAATCAGACACGTATGTCTTGCCACTAGCGATGCCGCCAGTGAGGCCAATCAACAACATCTGCATCTCCTTGTTTTTCGAAAATCTCTTGCCCGAGCAGGGATTGCCTGTTACCTATTTTCCCTCTGCCAGTGTAGCTCAGGCTATGCTAACAGGATAGGAAGCTCTTCATCGGTAGTAGCCTTTGGCTGGGTGAGTTTTACCTATTGTATGAGTGTCTGCTCTGTTGGCTTGGCCAGTCGCGTTTCATTGGAACTGCGTTTGTTTACCTCTGCACCGACAAAGGGCCTCAGCATGGCCACCTTGGAGTAGCCAGGATTTTGAGCCATGACATCATTCTTGATAGCGCTCGATGAGTTTCGAGAGTTATAAACAAGTTTGACAACACGTTTGCCCTTTGACTTCAGATAGCTTTCAACATTGAGGTTGTGCGGCTTACTTCCCCAATCTTCTCCAACAACAAAGATGTCTACATCCAGCTCCCTACAGGCAGTTACGTACTCAAGTTCATAGTAGGGGCGAACAATATCAACACAGCCAAGTGCCTCAAGCATCTCCAGACGTTGATCGAGCGGAATGACCGGAACATTCGGTTTGTAGCTGTTTACTACGGAATCTGACGCTACGCCCACAGCCAGTACTTCACCCAACTCGCTGCACTGCTGCAGCAACGATAAATGTCCGACGTGCAAAAGATCAAACGTACCCAAGGTATAAACAAGCATATTATTCTAGTTTTTCTGTTATCTGACTTTACGGTCGGCATACAGTGTGTGCGGTGTTTCGGGCTAGGCTAGCCGCCATGCACAGATAACAGTCACCAATAGCGTATAACTTGCAAGGATGTAGACATTCACAGGATTGCCCGAAAATTTGGGAGTCTTGATTTGTGAAACGTTTAATGCAGCAAGTCCGACACACGCGATTAAAAGAGGTATAGAGAAGCTGGCTCTGCTGAAGAACGGTTCGAATAACAGCACAAACACCAGTAGTAAACTATTGTTGTCGAGTGCCAGTCCTGTATATTTATTCTCATCACCCAGGCCATAGGTCACAAAATAGCTGAGCCTCAACGCACTGCAGGCAATCATCACAAAAGCTGCTGCAATGAAGATCGGCGAATAGTTTCCGTATGTCATGAGTAGTATCGCCGGTGTAACGCCGTAACTGACGATATCAATCAACACATCCAGAGTTCCTCCGAATGCCCGATCATTACCCGTACGGTTTGTCAGTCGTCGGGCAATAAGACCGTCTGCCCAGTCGAAAGATACGGCCCAGACCATACCGATCATTGCTGCCGGATACATTTCCAGAACGCAAAAATAAATCGCCAGCAGCGTACAGGCAAGTCCTGCTAGTGAACACAGGTTGGGCAGGTCCTTGAGGTAGGACAATATAGGGGGTTGCGGTACTGGCAATGCGGGTTCAGTTTTTATCATAATCTGGCTTTCTGCCTGGAGCGATACGGGGCCGCTATCTACACAAGAGGTGGCGGTTCGTGATGAGCTTTCAGGTCAGATGCATGACGAAATGGCTTGTGTTGAAAGGACAACATGCGCCTCTATCATGCAGAGCAGATTCAGGTTACCTGAAGGTGGATTGACTCTTGCGACCGAAGAAATCTCCGGTTCATGGCTATGAGACAAGTCGATATAGGGAAATGCATCAAGCGAGTGCTTGCGTATCACGCTAATCCAATCGCAGTCTGCTGTCTCCCTGTCTTTGGCAAGCGAGGGAGCAAATCCAATGTGCGATAAATGTGAAAGCGTTTTGGGGTCGAAGAATGATAAAAATGCCCCGCATCCGACATACTACTCTGTATTGTGTGCGTCGGTATGACTAAAAGCGCCAAGCGGTGCTGACAACCCTTTACTCGTGGTTATATTTTTTGAATCGAGAGGCAATGGTGATTCGCAAATCAGAACCTGGCCGAACGGCACTGCTTTAAGATTGTCGTCCCGCGGAGGCGGGGACCTCTCCTCGTATTTACTAAGGATTCTTAGCTTCCGCGGGAATGACGAATTGGGCTTATTGTCGTGCCATTCGAGCTCTGGCCCAAGGTTGTGAGCTGTTCCTGCGCTCATAACCCTGGGCCTGATCAAAACATGGGTTGTGCTTATCAGGCGCCAGTATCAGCCTTGAAGCCTGCAGCTTCTATTCCGGCAACTGCACACAATTCATCATTATCAGAGGTGTCACCGGTAACCCCAACGGCACCAATCAGCTCACCTTCTGCGGTTCGCACGAGCACGCCACCGGGTACGGGCACCAATGCTCCATCACACAATGTATTAACCGCATCGATAAAAAACGGCTCCTTCCTGGCTCTTTCAAACAGAGCTCTCGAGCCGATGCCGATAGCGATAGCACCGTAGGCTTTGCCATGAGCAACTTTGGGTCGTAGCAAGCTGGTGCCATCCTGACTTTCGCTAGCCCTGATGGTTCCGGCAGCACCGAGTACGACGACAGCCATCGGTTTGAAACTGTTTTTGCTCTGTGTTGCCAAGGCGTGTTCAATAATTTTCTTTGCGTCTGCGAGAGAGAGATCCATAAGATAAGTGTGTGTAGTGAGATTAATTTAGATTGCACGTAAATTGATCAGAAGACTGATCAGTGTATCCAGCAATGTGTTTGTTTATAGTGGGGGCAATTTCAAGGAACACACTCAAGGTGAGCTGATTTTTATCAGCCCTTCGCCCGCGAATGGAGTATATACGCACAAGTGTCTGCCATACAGAGTCAGCCTATCGGAACCGCTATCGTCGGGCGATCAATCTGCCGGTTACCATCGGCGATCTGATGGCGACACGACGTACCGTCAGTTACGATCAATGTGTTATCCGGGGCGGCGCGCACGGCGGGTAACAGGTCAAGCTCAGTCTCTTTCTTCCAGAAACGTGTTGAGCTCGTCCAGCATGCGTTCAAGTTTGATGGTGTCGGCCTCATTCAGTTCATCACCGATACGTGCTGTCAGCTCATCACGTCGCTTGATCAATTGCGCAACTTTCTCGGCTTTGGCTTCTGCTGCCGCTTGTGCCGACGCAATACGCTCCTGTTCAGCCTGATTTTCTCGCTCTAGAATCTGGGTCTCGAGCGCCTTACTAACCAAAGGTGATGACACCACATTGGGCGTTGGCTGCTTAAGGTCCAGTCGTTTCCAGACAGGCTGGTACTGATCACCCTGCAAGCCATCAAGGCTATCCACCAGAGCATTCACGAATCGCCGCGTCTGGTCGAACCTGACGCTGGGTTCTTTCCAGCGATAGACAGCCAGTATGGCGTCCACGGAATAAGTAGGTATGGATAGACCCTCTTCGATTACACCAGACAGATCAGCTGACGTCAGGGTGGTCGGGGTGTAGATTTCAGAGAGTTCGTCAGATTCCGGAATTTCCATGATATGCAGATCATCACCCAGTTCAAGTGTCTTGATGGCATTGGCAGCCTCCAGATCATTACCTGTCTGGATAGCATCAGGTGCCCTGAGCAGATAGACCATGGCTGCCAGCTCACCGGATTTCAGCTTTTCGATCGCGGTGGTATTGTCTACCTCGATGTAGTCTGGTAGCACGCCCAGTGAGTCAAACGCGATGGTGCTGGTAACATACTCGCCCGAGCCCGGTAGGCCAAACCCGACAACCTGTCCTTCCAGGTCTTGCATGGTGTTGTAATCGTTGTGGGCGATGATGACGATTTTTTCTTCGCTGACTTTCGCGACACTATGGACAAGACTTTTTATGATCGGGTAATCACCCTTGCGGCTGACATACTCGATGGCATCAGCTCTGACCAGCGCCAGATCAACGCCTTTGAGATACAGCAGGTCGTAGACACTTTGCACATGATTCTTACCCATGATGGGAACGATTCGTAAACCGGTATCGTGTTCCAGCTCGGATTCCATATTGTGAACCAGCTGGTGAAACAGTTCTTCGTGAGTAAAGACAACACCAACCTTGTTGTCATTAACCCTCTGAGCTTCTTCCCGCGTGGGAATTGTAATCTCGGAATGCGCCACCGCCACGGAGCTGACAATAGAGCACAATACCAAGGCCGCAGCATAAGTTGACCATCGAGCACCTGTTTTCCCTTCAGACATGACATCCTCCATAGATCAGTTAAATCGGTGTTTCGTCCGTTGTTCGCATCATTCGTTGTTTCGTTCGGACTCAGGCCACGACTGAATCTGGACAAGCTGTGTTAGCTCATCGTCTACTCGTCCGGCTTGTGCGTCCAGTGAAAAACGCGAAAAATCTACGCCCTGCGATACCAGTCTCGCTATGATCGCTCTGCCTCTTTCCTGGCTGAGTTTCAGATTCTGATTTGCATTGTTGCTCTCTGAGGTAGTGACAGCAATCACGACGTCAGTGTCTTCATATTGCGACAGCATATTGGAAATAGTGAACAGTAATGATGCGGCTGTGCTGGAAATAGACTTGCTGCCTGTCGCAAAGCTGAGCTGTGATGAGACGTCGACTAGCGACTCCAGTGTCTTCCGCTGCACAAGTGCCTGTGCTCGATGTTCAACGTCGACAGAGTTAATCGCGGATGCTTCTGTGATTAGTGAGCGTACTAAATCAAGTTGGGAAGGCATGAGTGTTGGTTCAACGGGTGTGGGCACGTTATCGACCGGTCGGTTGGGCAAGACTTCCATGTCAGCTGGATTGAGTGTTGTTTCCGACGTTGGCCGAGCGGCAGGCAAAGGCAAATCGTCAGTGACGATTAAAGGTATCGGCGTAGGCAACTCGGCCAGAAGAAGAGGCTCTTCAGGTGCGAGAGGTTCGGTTTTTACGAGTGGCGCCACAGGTACTGGCAGTTGCTCCGTAACAAGCGGCTCTACAGGCAAAGGCAATTCAGCTACAACCACTGAGTCTGCCCGTGTAGGCAATGCAATAGTCGCAATCGGCTCTGCACGTGAAAGCAGTCCGTCCGAGGCAAGTGGTTCTGCGAGCACCGGTAGCTCACTGGACGCAACCAGCAGCTTGAGCTTTCTAGTGGGTTCTTCAGTGGTGCTGGAAGCGCGTGATGGGACGCTCTGCAGCGGAGAATCTGGCTTTGTGTGCAGTATCCAGCTGAAAAACAAGGCACAACAGACGACCGACGAAATGGGCATAAGCCATAAGCCGAGTGCGCCTTTTTGTGTCACATTGCTGTGCAGTCTACCGTTCATAATCCCCGTCGAGTCTGGATACAACCGAAAGATCAGACGCGGAAGGATCGAAAGATTTCATGAATAATCCAGCCCGTATGCGTAGAAAATGCCGATGAGCAATCCTGCCATTCGAATATTCCGGTTCTCCTAACTGGCAGTTATCCGATTGAATTACATCGAATAAACCGACCAGTAGTCCACAGCATTTCGCAGTTTCCGGTGTCGTGACGCACCCTATGGTAACCGCAGCGTGTGCAGCAGATCAAGTGAGATTCCGGCTCAAAGTCGAACCACTAGTGAGTCACAAAACTGGTGGCACTGCGGCACAAAATACGACGCATTCAGGCAGATCTTAATGATTCACATTTTGCCGCCAGCGCCGTGATGCCTGCCCAGTCGCCAGATTGCATCATGGCTTTGGGCGCTACCCACGAGCCACCCACACACAGAACGTTATTCATCGACAGGTAGTCAGGTGCTGTGTCTACGCTAATACCGCCAGTTGGACAGAAAACGGTATCCGTGAAGGGGCCGCTAAAGGCTTTGAGCAACTGCGGCCCACCCGCTTGTGAAGCTGGGAAAAACTTCAGCTCAGTAAAGCCACCATCACGTGCGCGCATGATATCCGCCGGAGTCATGATACCGGGTAGCAGTGGCATGTTGATAGCGTTAGCAGCCTTGCCCAGCTCTGTAGTGAATCCCGGGCTAACCGCGAACGTTGCGCCATGATCCTGAGCCTTCTTCAAGTCGTCACCATCCAGTGCAGTACCGACGCCAACCAGCGCCCCTTTAACGTCTGCCATGGCCCTTATGGCTTCCAGTGCTACCGGTGTGCGCAGGGTGACTTCCAGAACCCGAAGCCCACCCGCAACCAGCGCTTCAGCCAATGGCTTTGCGTGTGCTACATCATCAATAACTAGCACGGGAATGACGGGTGCAACTTGCATGAGTTCGCGAACATTCATCGGTATCGGGATTCCTGGGTCATTGTTATCAAACGAAAAAATGTAGAGTAAATCTGAGTGGTATTGCTATAAGTCCGTCATCCCTGTGAAGACGGGGATCCATACCTGCATTAACACGGATTTCCGCTTTAGCGGGAATGACGTTTAGCAGTTCTTGCGTATTGCGCAACACCCACATTCGGACATTATGATGGTAGATGATCAATCGTCGAACAGGGCCACGGCACCCAGCTCTGCAGCACTGACATGATGTCGGAATGCGCTGAACAACTCGCGCCCCATGTTAATTGTCTTGCGGCTCAAGTCTGGCACGGCAACTTCGCGGTTGGTCCAATCCTGTTCATCGACCAGCGCGTTGAGTTCACCGGTTTCGGCATTGAGCTGAATGAGGTCACCGGTTTGTACTTTGGCCAGTGGTCCGTCAAGTATACATTCCGGGGATACATGAATAGCTGCGGGCACCTTGCCTGATGCACCCGACATACGGCCATCAGTGACCAGTCCGACTTTAAATCCGCGATCCAGTAACACACCAAGAATTGGGGTGAGTTTATGCAACTCTGGCATACCGTTGGCACGCGGACCCTGATAAGCAATGACGGCGATAAAGTCCTTTTCGAGCTCTCCGTTATCAAAGGCAACACGCAACGCATCCTGCGAGTGAAATACAATAGCGGGTGCTTCGATTATGCGGTGTTCTTCCTTCACAGCAGATGTCTTGATAACGGCTCTGCCCAGATTGCCTGAGATGAGGCGCAATCCGCCATCGGCCTGAAACGGTTTGGCCGTACTGCTGACAATCGATTCGTCTGCTGATTTTTTCAAGCCATCGCGCCACGCCAGCGTGCCATCGTTCAGCCAAGGCTCTTGTGTGTATTGATACAGGCCGTCCGGCCCACCAATGGTCTGTACATCGTTGTGTGCCAGGCCCGCATCGAGTAGCTCTCGGATAACCAGCGCCATGCCGCCTGCCGCGTGGAACTGATTGACGTCGGCTTGACCACTTGGGTATATGTGGGTGAGCAGCGGGATAGCGTGGCTGAGATCATCGAAGTCGTTCCAGTTAATGATGATGCCTGCTGTGCGAGCAATAGCAACCAGATGCAGGGTGTGGTTCGTAGAGCCACCGGTGGCCAGTAACCCGATCAATGCATTGACTATTGATTTTTCATCCACCATACGGCCTAGCGGTGTAAATTCGTTACCACGTGAGCTGATGGCCAGAGCGCGCTGAGCCGCTGCAATTGTCAGCTCAGAACGCAACTCTGTCCCCGGATTGATAAAGGCGGCGCCTGGCAGGTGCAGGCCCATGATTTCCATCATCATCTGGTTACTGTTGGCTGTGCCGTAGAACGTACACGTACCCGGACCATGGTAGGACGCACTTTCTGATTCGAGTAGTTCTTCACGAGTGGCCTTGCCTTCGGCAAAACGTTGACGTGTGCGGGCTTTGTCCTTGTTGGGAATGCCGGTAGTCATTGGGCCTGCCGGGATAAACACGGCGGGTAGGTGGCCGAAGGAGAGGGCGCCCATCAGTAACCCTGGCACGATCTTGTCGCATACACCCAGGAATACGGCAGAGTCGAACACATTATGCGATAACGCAATAGCCGTGGACATGGCAATGACGTCGCGGCTGAACAGCGATAGCTCCATTCCCAATTCACCTTGTGTAACCCCATCGCACATGGCGGGAGTACCGCCTGCCACTTGTGCGGTCGCACCGACAGCTCTGGCAGCCTCGCGAATTTTTTCCGGGGCGTGCTCGTAGGGCTGGTGGGCCGAGAGCATGTCGTTGTAGGAGGTCACAATCGCCAGATTGGGTGCACGTTCGGCGTGCAGCACGATTTTGTCTCTGGCCGGTGCGGCGGCAAATGCGTGAGCTAGATTGGTGCATCCCATCGCACCGCGCTTGGGCGGTGCATCGGCAAGCTTGTTGATACGTTCCAGGTAGCCGGCACGACTGGGGCCGCTGCGCTCTATGATCCGTTGCGTGACGTCATCAACTGCATTGCTCAATGATGGCATGAAAGTTTCAATCCAGTGGTGTAAGCGAATTACCTAATTATGTCATATCTACACCGAAATGCCCGTATTGCAATGCAGCAAAATTACACCAGATTGTTTACCATAGGCCGCTATGGTGCCTTTGTCTCTTTTGTAGTAAAATTACACAATGAATCTGATCACGAACGAATCACTACAGCCTTTCGATTTCATCCTGTTTGGTGGCACAGGCGATCTGTCTATCAGAAAGCTGATTCCAGCACTGTATTTCCGGCATTGCGAGAAGCAGTTGCCCGAAGATGGTCGCATCATGGCAGTGGCTCGTTCCGAGTACAGCACGGAGGAGTTTCGCAAACTGCTGGATGAGCAAGTACGGCAGCACATGCCTGAGCAGGATTTTGACGAGTCCCTGTGGTACTCGTTTCTTGAGCGCGTTCTGTATTTCACGGTAGATGTGACGGCTCCCGAGAGTTACCAGCCATTGGCGGATGCGTTAGCCGGTCGCGAGGAACATGTCCGCGTGTTCTATCTGTCAGTAGCCCCAAGCTTGTTTACGCACATCACCGATGGCGTGCAGGCAGCCGGATTGATTACGCCGAGTAGTCGCGTTGCGCTGGAAAAACCACTGGGGCGCGATCAGGCATCAGCAGAAGAAATCAACGACAGATTGTCGGATGCTTTCAATGAAGATCAGATATACCGCATTGACCACTACCTGGGTAAAGAGACTGTTCAGAACCTGCTGGCGCTGCGTTTTGGTAATGCCCTGTTTGAACCGCTATGGCGTAGTGAAAGAATCAATGATGTGCAGATCACCATTGCCGAATCGCTGGGCGTTGAAGGGCGGGGTGCTTTCTACGATCAAACTGGTGCGCTTCGAGATATGGTGCAGAATCATCTGCTGCAGCTGCTGGTTATTCTGGCCATGGAGCCGCCAGTCAGTATTGACCCGGATGCAGTACGCGACGAAAAAATCAAAGTGCTACGTGCGCTGAAGCCTTTAAAAGGAATCGACGCCATCGAGAACTCTGTGCGCGGCCGTTACAAAGCCGGTGCCTATAGTGATGGACCAGTACCCGGCTATCTGGACAACGACGACATCCCCGATGACAGCACCACGGAAACATTCGTGGCATTACGCGCAGAGATCGGATCCTGGCGCTGGGAAGGTGTGCCTTTCTTCCTGCGTACCGGCAAGCGTATGGAAAGCAAGACAACCGAAATAGTCATCAACTTCAAGAAAATACCGCACTCCATTTTCCCTACCGCCGATGGTTTCAGCACACCCAATCAGCTGATCATCCGTCTGCAGCCGGAAGAGAAAATACGCATGCGTATCTATGTGAAAGCGTGGGGCGATGACATACAGCTACAGCCAGTCTATCTGAACCTGGATTTCAACGATGTGTTCCAGAAACGCAAGATGATTGCGTACGAGCGTCTGTTACTTGACCTGATACGTGGTAACCCCACCTTGTTCATGCGCCGTGACGAAGTAGCGGCTGCGTGGGCCTGGATAGATCCTATTCGCGAAGCATGGGACCAATATCAGTACGCGCCCAAGAACTACACCGCGGGCACCTGGGGCCCGAGTGCTGCCAATGCGTTGATCAGTAAAGACGGCCTGCGCTGGAATGAAGATTAAACGGATAACCAGCCAAACATGAGTAATACAGACACTATGGCAAAAGAGCGCGTAATCGCTTGTGGCATGCAATGGCACGAGGAAGCTGACAAAAAGACGCTGGGAGAGTCGCTTGCCAATGCGATAACCCGACAGCTGCTGACCAGTATCGAAACGACTGACAGCGCCTCGCTAGTGGTGTCCGGTGGTAGTACACCTGTACCCGTGTTCGCTCATCTGTCCAGCGCCGACATACCGTGGTCCAAGGTGAGGGTCACCCTGGCTGATGAGCGTTGGGTGGCACTCGGGCATGCCGATAGTAACGAATCTCTGGTTCGCGATACTTTGTTAGTAGACAAGGCTGGGGCCGCAGCCTTCGTTTCTCTGTTTCGCCCAGACGTTGATCCCGAGCAAGCTGTAGCAAGCGTTGCTGCAGACCTGAGAGAAATGCATACACCGTTTACAGCCGTCATTCTGGGCATGGGTGGAGATGGCCATACGGCATCGCTTTTTCCCGATGCACCTGATGCGGAGTTGCTTGCTGCCATGTCACTTGATAATTCTCATGGCGTCGCAATTCTACATCCGCCTTCCGTTAGCCAGGCTCGCATATCTCTGACACGAGCCGCTTTGCTGCAATCGGTTCATCGTTATCTGCATATCACCGGCGAGGAGAAGAGTCGGGTTCTTGCAGCGGCGCTGGAGGAAGCTGATAACGGTTCATGGCAGTTGGGCATGAAGCCGGTAGTGGGCCTTCTGACAGAGTCACCTGCTAACGTATCAGTCTTCTGGAGCCCCTAGTTCCGTGCTGTCCAAAATCAAGGCAGCACGCGATACGCTGAGAAAGTCGGAACAGAAAGTAGCCGACGTGGTTATTGCTGATCCTGACGCCAGTGTTCAATCATCCATTCAGGCGATAGCGACACGTGCTGGCGTCAGTGAGCCCACGGTTATCCGGTTTTGCAGGGCACTGGAATGCGTTGGCTTTCAGCAATTCAAACTCAAGCTGGCACAGGATCTTGCCAGGCGTGGTACGTTTTTCTATCAGGACGTTACAGCAGAGGATTCAAGTAGAGAGCTTGCAAACAAGCTGCTGGATGGCGCTATTGCATCTCTGGTACAGATTCGTGAACAGATAAATGAAGATGCTCTGGATCAGGCCATTGCACTTTATGAGCAATGCAACCGCGTCGAGCTGTATGGCTCAGGGGGTTCTGCAGTGGTGGCAGAAGATGCTCAGCTCAAGTTTTTCAGGCTGGGAAAGCCTGCCATCGCTTATTCTGATCCGCATATACAGCATGCGGCTGCAGCATTACTGGACAAGGGTGCTCTGGTCATTGCCATCTCTCATTCCGGGCGTAGCAGTGACATTCTCAAAACAGTCGAGATAGCGCGTCAGGCTCAGGCCAAGGTTATCTCGGTAACCGCTACGCGATCCCCCTTGGCGCAATGCAGCGATATTGCTCTAACTGTAGACGTCAACGAAGACAGTGACATCTTTTCGCCGGTCAAATCACGGCTTGGGCAGATGGTGGTACTGGATGTACTAGCCGTGGGCGTTGCGGTGCGTGGTGGTGATCACATGCTCGAACAGCTGGCTCGCGCCAGACGTGCCATCGACTTCAAGTTTGTGTGAAAGGTCAGTCACCGGACAGCTCGCTTGGCGGCCAGGCAAACCAACAGTTCGTGGCTCGCTAATCGCTGCTGGCTGCCGGCCCGTACGCAGACACTGTAAATGGGTCGACCAGCACTCTGGCTCTGGAAAATACTCGATCGCCTTCAATCCGGAATATGGCCGCGCCCTTGGAGTTCACATCAACACTCAATGGATCATCGAACTGCTCGTTGCCGGATATCTGAATTTCGTAGCCATTCGCTTCTACAGGCGGATCCTGCACGGTAACGAGAAACTCACTGCCTTGTTTGGTGACCGTAGTGGCAACGGGTTCGATATCGTTGTCAATCGACGCCACCGTAATCCGTGTGTTGGACGTAAAGCCTCTCAGTCCATTGGAATCCACAGCTCTGACTTGTAGAAAATAGTCGCCAGCGTCAACACTGTCGAACCCCACTCTGTCATCGGTGACGCCAAATGAGGTTAAGGCCTGGATACCGTCATTGTCGGTGGACACATGAGCGATATAGCGATCTGCGTCAGTGAACGACCACCACGCAATGGTGTCGCCCGGAGCCAGTCTGGCAGGGACGCGCTTGAATACTGGAGCAGGGAGTAGCTGGATGGGATCGCCAGGTAATTCGCCAGCCTTGAGAACCGAGCCGTAGCCGAGATTCAGGCTCAAGTCCTGATCCAGTGCGGAAACATCCACATCACCTTCAGTAACGCCGACCAGAAGCGCTCCGGATGACGCTTCTATATCGAAGACCGTGCCACGCACAGCTGCAGAGGCATACGGTGTGCTAATACGGAAATCTACCGGTTGCTGATCCCGGGACTCAACATCTGAGGTTACCTGACCCTTAAGCGTACGGATTTCTATAATACAACTGTCATCACCTGGCAAGCAGTTGAGCCGCGATAATGTCGCTTCGGTACCGGGCTGGAGATTAATGACTGAGCCGCTGGAGAATTCTATGCTGATGTAGCTGTTGTCGCCGGTTGAAATGGTATCGCCGGAAGCCACTTCCGAGTCGCGTTGCAACTCGACCCGAAATGTATCGTCGTTTGCTCGTGTGGCGAATACGCTTCCCTTGGAAAACACCACCTGTGCAAACTCACCGCGGGCGGGCACGTGGATGGGGATGCGGATGATGTCGCCTGCCGTGAGAGGGGCGTTCACTACCAGGCTATTAAACTCGGCGAGTTGTGGTGCAAAACCGGTGCGACCAAGCTCTCTCTGGGCTATCGACACCAGAGTATCGCCCATTCTGGCTTCAACATCACGCGAGATGATTGCCGAAGGAGCAGGGGTTATGCTCTCTCCTGCGGAAATAACATGAGTACTGGCCTGCGCCGGCAGGGCAAAGAGTGCGAAGCACGTCAACATGCTGCAGGTTAACGGCGCGACGCTCAACGGCGACAATGATCGGTTTTTCACGATGTGCGCTCTGAGACAATTAAGGTAGCTTGAGTACAGGATACCCGACTCGGGTACCCTTCGATGCTAAGGTGGTACGGTACTAATAACAGGTAGTAGCGGCTACATTAACAGAGATCTTGAGGTAATTTCGCTATCTAGGTAGTTCCTTTAGACGCGTCAATCGCAACATGTTTGTGGTGCCAGTTCTACCGAATGGCATTCCGGCGGTTATGGCGATAATCTGGCCCATTTCTCCAAAACCTTCGTCCAGCGTGATGTTGATCGCCATGGAGACCATTTCGTCGATGCTGTTCATGACCTCATGGATGACAGCGTGAACTCCCCATACCAGAGCCAGGCGTCGAGCTGTTTCCTTGTTGGGTGTGCAGCCGATAACGGGGGATTTAGGTCGTTCGCGTGCTGCACGGAAGCTGGAAAATCCGGATTCCGTATACGTAAAGACGGCTGCTAAGGGCATGACGGTTGCCACGTGATGCAACGAGGAGCTTATGGCATCGGCAACGGTATCGCCCGGCGTGGGCATGGCAGCATCTACTGTTTTTCTGTAATGCGGGTCTTTTTCCACTTCTATGATGATGCGATTCATCGCAGTTGCGGCTTCCACCGGGAAACTACCCGCCGCCGTTTCTGCAGACAGCATGACGGCATCGGCACCGTCGTATACCGCCGTTGCCACGTCGGAGCTCTCTGCGCGTGTTGGCACGGGCGAGTGAATCATTGATTCGAGCATCTGCGTGGCGACGACAACCGGTTTTCCTTCCTGGCGGGCACATCTCAAAATTTGTTTCTGTACGACAGGTACTTTTTCCTGTGGCATTTCCACGCCCAGATCGCCACGCGCAACCATCACGCCGTCACTGAGCTGGACAATGGCTTCGAGATGGTCGATTGCGCTGGGTTTTTCCAGTTTTGCCATGATGGCAGCCTGGGAACCCACCAGATCTCGCAACTCGGTCATGTCTTCCGGGCGTTGTACGAACGATATGGCGACCCAGTCGACACCCAGCGACAGTGCGTAAGTCAGGTCGCGGCGGTCTTTTTCGGTCAGGGGTGAAATAGGGAGATACAAGTCAGGTACGTTTACGCCTTTGTTGCCGCTTATTTCACCACCCACCATGATTTCGGTGAGCGCACTGGTGGCTGTGAATTCGAGTACCTTCAGTCTGATTTTTCCATCATTGATCAGTAGCTGCGCACCCACTGTCAGCGCTTTGAAAATTTCGGGGTGAAGCAGGGGTGCACGTGTAGCATCGCCGGGCGTGGGGTCTTGATCGAGTGTAAATGTCTCACCGGGAACCAGCATCTCTTTGCCGTTGGTAAAGCTGCCTACTCTGAGTTTGGGGCCTTGCAGGTCGGCCAGAATGCCAACGGGTCGGCCACGCTCCTCCTCGACAGCACGGATGATGCTGTGGGTTTTGGCGTGATCTTCATGGGTGCCGTGGCTGAAGTTGAGCCTGAAGACATCGATACCGGCGTCGAACAACTTCAGGATGGTCTGGTGGTCGTTACTCGATGGTCCGAGTGTGGCAATAATTTTCGCGTTTCGTGTTCGTCTCATCGAATGTCAGCTTGTCTTGTAGTTAACTTACACAAAGTAGGTAGCGTCGTTTAGTTGGCTAGCGCCGCGCTTCAACCGGCGTAGTTTACCGTATCTTGCCGTGTATTGATCGTTTCGCGTGTTATCGATCTCTAGAAAGGTAGTCAAATTACAAGAGTGAGGTAGCAGGCTGGCAAGCCTGTTGGCTCGTAATAGTAGAAACCCTGGCAGCTCTGGCCGCCAATGGGTAAGGTATTCTACCCGCTTGTCCTCAACCCTTAACCGGAGCGTGCTGATGTCAGCCAACCCTGTCGTTGTTTCGTCAGATGCTCAACCCCCTGCGAATCCGGGTGTCGAGCCTTCTGTCTTTTCGGCCAGCGAACGGCAGTCCAGACGTGAACGATTCGCAGAGGAGCTCAAAAGCTGGCTGCCAGCCGCTGCGGTGTTGTCCACGGCAGAGGAGCTCAGACCCTATGAGTCGGATGGGCTGACCGCGTTGAAAGCCACGCCCTTACTGGTGGTTCTGCCTGACACTATCGAGCAGGTACAGACGCTCATGCGATGGGCGCGTGACAACGCCGTACCTGTCGTTGCCCGCGGAGCCGGCACGGGTTTGTCTGGTGGGGCTTTGCCTCATGAGGATGGCGTTATTCTCGGTCTGGCAAAATTTAACAAGATTCTGGAACTGAACGCAAAGCAGGGCTACGCGCGGGTGCAGCCGGGTGTAACTAATCTGGCCATTTCCGATGCGGCCCGACCACAGGGTCTCTATTACGCGCCCGACCCCTCGTCGCAAATTGCCTGCACGATTGGCGGTAACGTGGCGGAAAATTCTGGTGGTGTTCATTGCCTCAAATACGGGCTGACCGTTCACAACGTGCTGAGCGCAACGGTGGTTACGATTGATGGCGACATAATGACGTTCGGTGGGGCGGGTCATGATGCGGCAGGCTATGACATGCTGGCTTTACTCACGGGATCAGAGGGCATGCTGGCCGTTACCGTGGAAGTCATGGTGAAGCTGTTGCCAGTGCCTCCGGTTGCCAAGCTGGTCATGGCGGCTTTTGATAGTGTTGAAGCGGCTGGCGATGCGGTCGGCAAGGTGATTGCCGCCGGAATTATCCCGGCGGGTCTGGAGTTAATGGACAAACCAGCCATCGTAGCCGCTGAAGCCTTTGCACAGTGTGGCTATCCGACCGATGCAGCTGCACTGCTGTTATGCGAGTTGGATGGTCTGGCGGAAGAGGTTGATGTGCAGATCAAGGGGGTGTCCGATGTTTTTTCACAGTGCAAGGCATCTAGCCTGCATGTCGCTGCTAACGAAGCTGAACGGCTGCTGCTCTGGAAAGGTCGCAAGTCTGCGTTTCCGGCTGTGGGCCGTTTAGCGCCGGACTACTACTGCATCGACGGCACCATACCTCGCAAGCAGTTGTCGCACGTCCTTCAACGCATGGAAGAGATGTCTGAGGAGTACGGTTTGCCGATAGCCAACGTATTCCATGCCGGTGATGGCAATCTGCATCCGCTGATCATGTTCGATGCTGGCAAACCGGGTGAGCTACATCGTACCGAAGAACTGGGCAGCCGCATACTACAACTGTGTGTTGAAGTTGGAGGCACTGTAACCGGTGAGCATGGTGTGGGGATGGAGAAGATCAACGAGATGTGTGTTCAGTTTGACGCTGAAACGCTCACTCAGTTTCACGCGGTAAAAGCGGCTTTCGACCCGGAGGGATTGCTGAACCCCGGCAAAGCGGTGCCCACGTTGCAGCGCTGTGCCGAGTTTGGTGCCATGCATGTGCATCATGGTGAGTTGCCTTTTCCTGAACTTGAACGTTTCTGATACGCCGAGAAATTTTGTGAATTCAAATGATGATAGCGCCGCCTGGGTCGAGTGCGTCAAGAGTGCTGCGGCTGAAGGATCGCCTTTGTGTATTGTGGGTGGCGACAGTAAGCGAGCCTTGGGTAACCATCAACCAGGCGAGACAGATGCGACGCTGAGTACAACAACGCACACCGGTGTGATTGAGTATGAGCCGACTGAACTGGTGGTAACTGTGCGAACGGGCACCTCTCTTGCCGAACTCAACCAGACGCTCGGTGATGCAGGCCAGATGTTGCCCTTCGAACCTCCCGTCTTTGCGGGTAGTACTATTGGTGGCGTGCTGGCCTGTGGCTTGTCCGGTCCGCGTCGGCCGTTTGCAGGCTCCGCACGAGACTACGTGCTGGGTATGCGCGTGATCAACGGGCAGGGGCAGGACTTGTCATTTGGTGGGCAGGTCATGAAAAATGTAGCGGGCTACGATGTATCACGGCTGCAGGTCGGTGCCTGGGGTACCTTGGGTGTATTGGTTGATACGTCAATGAAAGTGTTACCTAAGCCAGAGCTGGAAATCACGCTGCGCCATCAGGCTACTGCGCAAGATACAGCGTCGTTTGCTGCATTGCTTCGTCAGTCGTTACCTCTGTCAGCTGCCATGCTGATTGATGATCAACGCTACCTCAGGCTTAGTGGCAGCGAGTCTGCAGTGCGTGCTGCTGCTGCGGTTCTGGGTGGTGACGAGGCAACTGACGCCGACTCACTTTGGGCTGCGGTAAGGGATCAGACTCACGAGTTTTTCGCTACAAGTGATGACTCAAAGGCACATCAGTCTCTGTGGCGTATATCGGTTCCTGACGGCGCGTCGCCTTTGTCACTGTCAGGCAGCTGGTTACATGAATGGGCTGGCGCTCAGCGATGGCTCAAAAGTGACGAGTCGAGCGAGACCATATTCGCAGCAGCAGAAGCTGCAGGTGGACACGCCATGCGATACACCCAAGGAGCTGCAGATGAGCCAGCGTTTCAGCCGTTGCAAGGTCCGATGCAGCGATTGCAGTCGCGCGTTCGAGACAGCTTTGATCCGCAGCGAATACTGAACCGGGGTCGCTTTCACCCGGAACTCGACTAGCCGTCAAAACAGGACACTGACGAGAAAATGCAAACAACGATAGCGCCTGAGCTGATTGACGATCCACGAGCCATTGCTGCAGAGGAGGTGTTGCGCAAGTGTGTTCATTGCGGCTTCTGTCTAGCCACCTGCCCAACCTATAATCTGCTCGGCGATGAGAAAGACAGCCCTCGAGGTCGAATCTATCTGATCAAGCAGATGGTCGAAGGGCATGAGCCCACGGAGGTGACTCGCACCCATCTGGACCGATGCCTGACGTGCCGTAACTGCGAAACCACCTGCCCATCGGGTGTGGAGTATGGTCACCTGGTAGATCTGGGGCGCTCAATGGTGGAGGAGAAGGTCCCACGCAGTGGCGCTAGCAAGTTCATCCGCCGTGCGTTGCTGGCCGTGTTGCCGTATTCAAGACGGGTAGGGCCTCTGGTCAAGATGGGGCAACTGGTGCGTCCGTTGCTACCGAGTGCGCTTGCCAGCAGTATTCCCCCACGTCAACAGGTGCCATGGGCACCGCGTGAAACGCATCAACGCAAGATGCTGGTACTTGATGGTTGCGTGCAACCTTCCATGTCGCCTGCTACCAACGCCAGTGCAGCGCGTGTCTTGAACGCATTGGGTATCACTTTGAATAATGCCACCTCATCAGGCTGCTGTGGTGCTGTTCATTTTCATTTGAACGAACAACAGGTAGCGAAAGATTTCATGCGTCGGAATATCGATGCGTGGTGGCCGTTTGTGGAAGCCGGCTGTGAAGCTGTCATTACCACTGCCAGTGGTTGTGGTGTGATGGTCAAGGATTACGGTCACGTGCTTGCCGACGACCCTCAGTACGCAGACAAGGCGAAGCGGATAAGCGAGATGAGCTTTGACATTGTAGAAGTGCTGGTAAAGGTGCTGCTACAGGAAGATCTCACCGGTTATGAATCGGCGGCAAGCGCGATGGGCAAGGTGGCTTATCATCCTCCGTGCACACTGCAGCATGGCCAGAAGTTACCGCTGGTGACAGAAACACTGCTGGGGCGTTTCGGTTTTACCCTGAGCCCCGTGGCTAATTCGCACACCTGTTGTGGCTCCGCTGGCACCTACTCCATATTTCAACCTGAGCTAAGCCACCAGCTCAGAGATAACAAGGTGAAGGCGCTGCTGGCGGACGAACCGGACATCATCGCCACCTCCAACATTGGTTGCCAATTGCATTTACAAGGCGGTAGTGGTCGGACCGTTGTGCACTGGATAGAACTGATCGATCGCCTGGTTACTGATAATGCGCCGGTTCAGCTACAAGGCTGATCCTCCTGGTTTTGAGGATTGCCCGTTTCAAGTTATTATTGAGAGTAGCTGCTGAACAGCAAGTCTCCAGACACCCCGAAAATTGTAAATTACTGCCACACAGACGACCACCGTCACACAGACAATCATTAAAACCATGCGCCATTACCACCATATCGAATTGTCCACTCGCCAGATCCGCACGGAGGATCTGGAAGGCGAAGCCATTGTGCGGGCTGGTCGCTACCTGATTGCCAAGACACTGACCGATGAAGCGCTCGGTGATGTAGATCCGCTGTCGGGCGACAATCCACTGATATTCTCGGCAGGCCCGTTTGCTGGTACTAATTTCTCCAACGCGAATCGCGTTAGCGTGGGCTGTAAAAGCCCACTGACGCTTGGCATCAAGGAGGCTAATGGCGGCGGTACGTTCGCATTTGGTCTGGGCCAACTCAAGATCGCAGGCTTCACGCTGACAGGAATGGCTGATAGCTGGACAATGATTCACTTCACCAAAGCGGGAGAGATTCATTTTCTCGACGCCAGCGATTTTCTGGGTATGGGCAACTTCGAAACGGCTGAGAAGCTGCACGAACGCTTTGGCAAGAAAGTCAGTCTGGCGCTGTGCGGTCCAGTAGGTGAGTATCAGGGTCTGTTGTCTGGTATCGCGTTCAGCGATGTGGATCTACGCCCTAGCCGATTGGCCGCGCGCGGTGGTGTGGGTGCCGTGATGGGGTCCAAGAAGATCAAGGCAATTATTGTCGAGCTGGATAGAATGCCGCCCTTGCATGAGCGCAAGAAAGTCATGGGTGCGGTCAAACAGTACAAGAAACTGCTCGATGCCGAGCCTGCCATTCAGGCGTTTCAGCAGACGGGTACAGCCATGGTCGCCGACTATACGAATCACGTCGGCGGAATACCGGTGCGCAACTTCACCGGTGGACAGGCAGTTGATACTGAAACGGGCCCATTCAAGCTCGGTGGAGATTTCCTGCGCGAGCAGAACCTGGCACGCGGCGGCGTACAGACACACGCGTGCATGCCTGGCTGCATCATCCAGTGCAGTAATGTGTATGCCGATGAAAACGGCAACGAAGTGGTATCGCCGGTGGAGTACGAAACCATCGGCCTGTTAGGTACCAACTGTGGCCTGACCGATCCTGATGAGCTGGCTCAGCTGAACTACGAAGCTAATGATCTGGGCATCGATACCATAGAGCTGGGCGGTACCATCGGCGTCTTGATGGATGCTGGCAAGGGTGAGTTCGGTGATACGCAATTCATGCAATCGGTACTTGATGCGTTAAGGCACGGCACAATAGAGGGGAAGTTCTACGCTACGGGTACTTGGAGAGTAGGTAGGGAGCTAGGGGTCAAACGCGTTCCTGTGATCAAGCGTCAGGCGATCAGTGCTTATGATCCTCGGGTTATAGAGGTTACTGGCCTTACGATGATGATGACCGCTCAAGGCGCTGACCATACCGCGGGCAACTTGCCATCCTATGACAGCAAGGGCAAGACGACTGAAGAACTGGTTGCTGTCAGCCTCGACATGCAGGTGATGTGCGCCGCTGTCGATTCGCTGGGTCTATGCGTGTTCGGGCGTTCTGTGACTAATGAACAACTCGACTTCATCGTTCAGGCTATTAACGATGCGCATGATGTAGAGCTTGATGAAAGCTTTTTTCAGGCACTGGGCAAAGAGACGTTACGTCTGGAAAACCAGTTCAACAAGGCTGCCGGTTTTTCACAAAGCGATGACGAATTACCAGAGTTTTTCTACTCGGAAGAGCTTCCGCCGAGTAATCGAGCGGCGCGTTTTCATACCAGTGAAGTCAACGAAGCCGCCTCGAAGTGGTGGGGCTGATGATGTGTGGCGATAGAATGACAGCGGGTTGTGTTCAGGCTACCTGATCTTGCTGATCCCAGTCTCTTTGCGTTGAATTGAGTGAGGTATCTATCTGGCGGACCAGAGTCAATTCTGCGGAGCGCCATTTTTCGACAGGCTTTACCCTAAGGTTTATTCAGGCAGCTTTGCCTTGAACTGTCGGTTTACCCGCTCTCTTTTCGATCAGATAGTTCTCGGCAACCTTTGCCGGTAGTGGTTTGCTGAAGTAATAACCTTGTAACTGGTCGCAGCCGTTAGCGATAAGCCAGTCGGCTTGAGAGGCTGTTTCGACACCTTCAGCGACGATTTTAAGACCCAGAACCTTGCCCATGTCCAGAATGGTGCCCAACAGCATGGAACGCGTCTGGTCAGCGAGGAACGCGCGGTCTATCTTGAGTGTATCCAGCGGGTATTTTTGCAGATACGCCAAATTGGAATAGCCTGTACCAAAGTCATCCAGAGCCAGCTTGATACCCATGGCACTGAGCTGATGCAGGGTGGTCTGAGTCCTTTCTGCGTCTCCCAACAGCATGGATTCCGTGATCTCAAGCTCGATCATGGTCGAATCGCACCGATTCCTGACTAGACATTCCGATACGTTGCCCAGCAGTTCGTCGTCTTCAAATTGTCGGGGAGATATGTTGATCGCCATGGGAATGATCAAACCCTTATCCTGCCATTGTCTTTGCTGCCGCATCGCCGTGTCCATCACCCAGCTTCCTATCTGGATAATCTGACCGGTTTCCTCAGCAATGCCGATGAACTCGTCTGGCGATACTTGACCTCTGACGGGATGGTTCCATCGAATGAGTGCTTCAACGCCGATAACAGACATAGTGCGGCAGGATATCTTGGGCTGGTAGTACAGCTCAAATTGATGGCCGCTGATCGCCGCAACAAGATCGCTTTCGAGAGCCAGTCTGTCCTTCACGGATTCTGACAAGTTATGCGTCAGTTTTTCATCGAAAAAACAGAAACCACTTTGATGATCTTTTGCCAGATACATTGCTGCATCGGCATGTTCCAGAAGTTCCGAGCCGAGTTGGCCGTCATCGGGGAATCTGCAAATACCCATACTCGGTAAAATTCTCAGTTCATGCTTGTTCAGCTTTACCGGCATGGCCATGTCATTGAGTATTTTCTGCGCAATTGAACTCAGTTGATCGACATCTGTCTGGCCATTGATAA
>Ga0114956_1000463_pt1 | contig 29386 bp, 23 predicted proteins | sample MaitaG_FD_87304 | JGI IMG/M metagenome (GOLD analysis project Ga0114956, IMG submission 87304) | Marine algal microbial communities from Maine, USA - Maine_Asex2 metaG | ecosystem: Host-associated > Algae > Red algae > Unclassified | place: Maine, USA | collected 2015-01-05
AGCTAGACAATGGCGAGCTAGACAATGGCGAGCTAGACAATGGCGAGCTAGACAATGGCGAGCTAGACAATGGCGAGCTAGACAATGGCGAGCTAGACAATGGCGAGCTAGACAATGGCGAGGCTGTGCGACACCGTCTTGACGACGGTGTAGTGGTGCAGTCCTTCGGCGCCGCCCTCTCGGCCATAGCCGCTCCACTTGACGCCACCGAACGGGGTCTCCGGAAGCGACGCCTCGAGCGTGTTGATCGAGAGGTTGCCGGCTTCGACTCGGTCGACCATCCGGTCGGCGTAGTCGGCCCGGTTCGTAAAGCCGTAGGCCGCGAGGCCGTAGGGAACAGAATTTGCTCGATCGATCGCGGAGTCGAGCGAATCAACACGGTTCACGATGGCCAATGGCCCGAAGGGCTCCTCTTGCATCACGGCGGCCGAATCGGGCACGTTCGCGAGCACGGTCGGTTCGAAGAAGTAGCCGGGCCGCTCGATGGGGCTGCCGCCGGTCATCAGTTCGGCGCCGGCATCGGTCGCATCGCCGACCATGCGCGTCATGGCGTCGACTCGGCGGACGTTGGCAAGTGGGCCCATCTCGACACCTGGTTCCATTCCGTCGCCGACGACGGTGTCGGCGCAGCGGCGAGTGAACACGTCGAGGAACTGGTCGAACACCGAGTCGTGGACGAAGAACCGGGTGGGCGAGGTGCAGACCTGGCCGGCGTTGCGCATCTTTCGGATCGCGGAGCTGATTGCTGCAGCTTCGACATCGGTGTCCTCGCACACGATCACCGGCGCGTGGCCACCGAGTTCCATGAGCACCGGTGTCATGTGTTCGGCAGCGATGCCGGTGAGATGCCGGCCAACCACGGTCGAACCAGTAAACGCGACGAGCTTGACCGTGTCGCTCGGAATCAGGTGCGACGAGATATCGGCGGGGACTCCCGAGACCAGGTTCAACACACCCGGCGGCAGGCCCACGTCGTGGAACGCTCGGGCGATATGCATTGCACCGGCGGGCGTTTCCTCGGCGGCCTTAAGAATGATCGAACACCCCGACGCAACCGCCCCGGCGACCTTACGAGCGGGCTGACTCATGGGAAAATTCCATGGCGAAAACGCGGCGACCGGCCCGATCGGCAGATGGTGCACGATGTACTTCACGCCGGGACCGCTGGGGATGACTCGTCCATACGTGCGGACCGCTTCGCCGGCATCCCACTCGAAGAATTCGCACCCCCGGATGACTTCCAGTTGCGCCTGCCCAAAGGGTTTGCCGTGTTCGAGAGTGATCGCATGGGCGATCTCGTCCTGTCGTTCCCGCAGCAGAGCCGAAGCGGCGCGCACGAGATCGGCGCGGACCTTTGGCGATGTCTCGCTCCACACCTGAAAGCCCGCGACGGCCGCCGCGAGCGCGTCATCGAGGTCGCTGGTCGTGGCCACCGGCACCCGACCGATCTCCTCCTCGGTGGCTGGGTTCACAACGGGAAGGGTGTGCTCGGTGGCTCGCCACAAGCCGTTGATGTAGAGCTGCAGTTCGGGGTACGTGACCATCGATGCGTGTTTCCTTTCGATCTTGAAGTATTGGCGTCTAGAACGCCGTGCGGATCGCCCACAGGTCAGGGAAGGCGGGTCGGAAGAGGGTGGTCGCAAGGTACGAAGCGCCGTCAGATCCACCCGTGCCGGGCTTGGTGCCGATCGTGCGTCGGACCATCATCACGTGGCGGTACCGCCATTCCTGGAGCCCTTCGTCAAGGTCGGTGAGGGTTTCGCAGAGCCCGGCGAACTCTTCGTCGCGGTATTTCGCAACGATGATCGCTTGCAAGCCTGCGCTCTCGGTGATCGGCTCGCGTACGTCGCGGTTGAGGACGTCGTCGGGAACTGCGAGCCCGTCGCGATGCAGCATCTGAACGAAGGAGTCCCACAGGGTGGGCGCAGCATGACGTTCAGCGAGGCGTTCGCCTTCTTCGCCGGCAAACCAGTCGAGCTGAATCTGGTTCTTGATCCCGAGCATGAACTCGAGCTCGCGGAACTGGGCCGACTGGAACCCGCTTGCGCTCGACAGGAACACGCGGAAACTTGCGAACTCGGCTGGCGTCATCGTCTCGAGCACATCGATCTGGCCGACGAGCGTCTTCAGGATCTTGAGAACCCGCTTGAGGTGGTGACGAGCCGCGTTGATCTTGTCGTCGTCGAGGAGTTCGACAATGTGATCGAGCTCGTGCAGCAGTTGCTTGAACCACAGTTCGTATACCTGATGGATGATGATGAAGAGCGTCTCGTCATGCTCGGGTTTCCCGGTGTGTTCATCGACCGACACGCACTGTTGCAACGAGAGCAACTCGGGCACCTTCAGGTAGGTGCCATAGGTCAGATCGTTTTCGAACGACGACGCCAACGGGTTGGGGTTGGCCACCTGTGGATCACCACCGATGGGACAGCCGGTATTGGAGCTCGCCGGGCGATCGGTCATGACAGCGAGAGGGCTTCCGGGTCGGCGAGTGGGTCGAGGGCAGGCAGCGGTTCGAGTTTGGTGATGAGGTCGTCGACGTCGAGGGCCGGCTCGGCTATCGCTGCTGCGATGATGTCGGCCTGCGCGGCGGCCCGCTGTTGGGCTTCGGCGTACGGCATCGTCGAGAACATGACCATGTTGTAACGAGGGCTGAGGTGGTCGGGGTGACGTTGTTCAAGGTCGAGGGCCAGCGTTCGTTTCCTCACGTACTCCGGGTCGATCACGCCGGCGCGCATTTCGAGGTAGTTGTGCAACGCCATGTCGGCAATTGCATCAGCATCGGGTTTGCGTTCCGCCTCGAAGCTTCCGAAGGCGGCGCCGAGGTCATCGGGGCATTGTCGAAGATGGCGATCGAGCGAACGAACCGACTCCATTGCCGCGTTCATCCCTTGACCGTGAAACGGGACGATCGCGTGCGCCGCGTCGCCGATGATGACGGCGCGGTCTTCGTGACTCCAGCCCGTCGCCCGCAGCGTGCCGAGTCGTCCGGTCGGGTTCGCCAGGAACTGCTCGACGAGGTCCGGCACCAAGGGCACGAACTCACCGAACTCGGCGTCGAAGAACGACCCGATCGCGTCGGCCGTCGTCAGCGAGGCGAACGTCGCCTTCGGGGCGAAGAAGGTGACCGTGAAATCGCCTGCGGGATTGGCCAACGCGATCAGCATGAACTCGCCGCGAGGCCAAATGTGCAGGGCGTGGGCGTCGATCCGGTGGCTGCCGTCGGCGGCGGGCGGCAGCGTGAGTTCCTTGTAGTCGTGGTCGAGCCAGTCGGTCTCGAAGTCACACGAACCAACCGCCGCCATCGACTTGCGAACCCGTGATCCGGCACCATCGGCCCCGAAGACCACCCCGAATGGAGCGGTTCGTCCATCGGCGAGCTCGATGAGCGATGCATCGAAGTCGACCGAGGCGACCGGCGCGTCGAACTCGATCGTGACTCGACCGGTCGCCTCGGCGGCGTCGATCAGAATCGCATTGAGGTCGGTGCGCGACACCGAGTGGATCACTTCGTGGGCTTTACTGCCGTACGGCTGGAGATCAGGCGTGGGGTCGCCGATGGCGTGGATCATGCGGCCCCGCATCGGAATCGTGATCGCGTCGACTCGGTCGATGACCCCAACGTCGATCAACGGAACGATGCCGCGAGTTGCGAGCGCCAGGTTGATCGAGCGGCCGGCGTCGATATCGACACGGCGAAGGTCGGGGCGACTCTCGTACACCGTGACGTCGACGCCCTGGCGGGCCAAGTAGATGGCCATCAACGCGCCGGCCTGTCCGGCACCGATGACGACTACCGGACCATACTCTGTCAATGTCACAGGCGAGCCGAGTTTCCCGGATGAACCGTGCCGCAGTGCGAGCAGGTGCGGGCCGTCTCGTCAGCGTCGAAGGCGGCGAACAGCGGCGCCAGGTCTTTGTCGATTGCTTGTACTTGCAACTCAACTCGGTGAACGAGGTTTGCGCAGGTGGCGCACGCCCATTCGAATCCATCGAGCTCGCCGATGTTGCGTTGATACTCGACGACGAGGCCGATCGATTCGGGATCGGGCCGTTGCGGCGAATGTCGGAGGCCCGGCGGAAGCAGATAGATATCGCCTTCCTTGATCGGCATCGGGTACGGGGCTTCACCGTGCTCGGGCCACAACCACAGCACCATGTCGCCCTTGAGCTGGTGGAAGAACTCTTCGCGAGGGTCGTCATGGAAGTCGCTGCGTTGGTTGCCGCCGCCGACGATCATCACGATCATGTCGGCCTCGCTCCAGATCTGCTTGTTCGCGACGGGCGGTCGAAGCTCATCATGATGGTCGTCGATCCACTGCTGCAAACTAAACGGTCGCCGCGTCGGTGCGGCGCCCGGGTCGTAGTCTCTGGGGGCCGTCTTGTCGGCTGGGGCGTCGGACATCGTTTGCTCCGTCCTGTCAGGCGCGGTCATCCCGCGCGCGGTAATTCCTCGGGGAGCGCATCATCACGGTCGGCTAGGTCCGCGACGCGCGCTTCGACCCGCTCGGTGAGCTCGCGCAGCTGGGCGAACAACGTGGTGAGATCGCCGGCGTCGGCGAGTGCATCAGCTTCGACCTGTTTCGCCTCGGTCATCAGCGTCCGCGTCAATCGTGAGCCGGACCGGGTGATCGAGATGAACCGCTGCCGTCGATCGTCGGTGCCCGGCGTGCGCAAGACGAGCCCCCGCTGTTCCAGGCGCCGGAGCGCATGGGTGACCGTCGGCTGGGGGCTCAGCGATGCATCGGCCAAGTCGAGCACCGAGAGTTCGTCGAACTCTTCAAGCACGGCCAGGACCCGCCATTCAGAACGGGCGACGCCGTGCCTCGTCAGGACGGCGTAGAACGGCGCCGACAGCGTCTGGTCGGCCCGGCGGAGCAGGTAGGGCAAGTAGTCGCTGAGAAACCCGGCGTCTACCTCACTCGATCGTCCCATAGCGACACAATAGATTCAAACGAATCTAAATGCAACATTCATATGAATGGAATTCCTCACGTCATCAGCCTTCAGGGTGGCGGCGCGACTTCTAGGATTCCGAGATGCCCCGATCGGTGCGATGATCATCCTGAGCGAGAACAATCCGCTGGCCGCAATGTTCTCGCTTTGGGGTCCGAATCCCGCCACCCATCACGGCATTCATTCGTCGTTCACCGAGGTGTACTGCGAGCCGAAACCATGGCGGTCAACGGGTCCAGTCATGTTATTTGGCGGCCAGCGCATGCACCGCCGCCTGCGACGCCGACTCGTCGCACACGGGCCGGGCTTCCACCCATTCGGCGAGCCCACACCGGCCGACCTGACAACACTGGCCGTCGCGCTTGCGCACGCCGGTCGGTCGCTCGACGAACTCGAGCTGATCGAGGGCACCCGCGCCGAGTTCCCGACCCCCGACCAAGCCGCCGACCTCGACGCGGCCATGGCCCCAATCGCAGCCCAATACGACAGCGGCTACACGACGTTTCGCATGAAGCCGTTCCAGTTCACCGACAACCTCGCCGAGGTCCCAGATCTCGTCGGGCATTTCATGACCCACCTTGAATGGCTGGCCGACTAACCGATCTCCAACGCCGATCTATCGGCCGCCTTCGCCATGCCCGCTTCGATCGCGTCAATCAAGATCGGCCGGATTTCCGCCGCCGGGATGATCCGGTCAACCGAGCCCACTTCCATCGCCCGCTCGACACTATGGATCGTGTCGAACTCGGTTGCGACCTCGCCGAGTTTCTCTGACCGAACCGTGTCGGTCAGCTCAGCAAGTTCGGCTCGGAGCGCAACTCGCTCGACCGGCCCGGCGCTCTGTTCGCGGGCCTGCAGCTCGGTGATTCTTGGATCGGTCGAAACCCGACGCCGGACCTCACCGGCGAAGACAACGGCTGCGGCCGGGGCACCGCCGAGCACCGATGCATGTGTTCCGTCGACGGCGAGCACCTGCATATTGTCATTCAGCGCCCCGGAGAACACGACGAACGCGCCGCCGTGGTAACGGCTGATCACACAGAACACGATCGGGCCATCGAAGTTCACGACCGCTCGGCCGATCTCGGCGCCGTACTCGAGTTGCAACCGCCTCAGCGATTCGGGTGAACCGTCGAACCCGGAAAGGTTCGCGAGCACGACCAATGGCCGGCTGCCACTCGCGGCGTTGATCGCCCGAGCCGCCTTCTTCGACGACAGCGGAAACAGTGTGCCCGCGGTCCATTGGTCCGGGCCGTCGGCAGGAAGCAGGCCGAATCGTGGCATCGGCCTCGATTCGATACCGAGCAACGCGATCGGATGTCCGCCAAGGTGGGCGTCGAGGGCAACGACCGACTCGGCGTCGCGCATCGCCGCCCAGCGTTCGAGCGGCGGCAGGTCATTGTCGATCACAGCGTGCATGACGGCACGAATATCGAACGGCTTCTTGCGGCCGGGGTTTGTCTCGTCGGACCATACGTCGCCGACCGTCGTGAAGTCGACCCCTTCGACCACATGCGGCGAATCGCGTGCGTCGCGATCGCGAGGATCGTTCGTCTCGGCAGGACGCGGGAACTGCTCCCCCGGCGCGACGTAGCAATGTTCGTAGTGCGCGAACAGCACGTCACATGCCCCGGCGAGATCGGCGGCCCAGTACTGCGCCTGGCCGTTCGGGCCCATGATGCGGTCGTAGCCACCAATGCCGAAGTTGTCCTCAGCCGAGACTCCGCCCGAGTAGTCAAGGGCTTGTTTACCGGTGAGCACCATCGCACTCTCAGGCGTCATCACAAGAATGCCCTTGGTGTGCGCGAGCATCGTGGCTTCAGCATTCCAATATGGCTGCGCGCCCACGTTGATGCCGGTCACGACGATGTTGATCTCACGGCCGTCTTGGGTGAACTCAATAATCCGACGCAGGACCCGCGAGATCCAGTCCATGTTCTCGGTGCCGCTGTCCATGGCCACCTTGGCCCCCGCGGACACCGCGAACCACTCGACCGGAGCATCGATCAGTTCGGCGAGATCGAGCGCCCCAAGGATGATCCGGCACTCGGCTTCAGAAATCGACCCGAGGGATTTTGTAGGATCGCCGAGCAGGGCCACCCGTTGCATGCCCTCGGGGTACCGCGACGTCGGCGTACTGACCAGGCCAGCAATGATGCCGGCGTTGTTCTGCCCGGGTTCGCGCTCAACCGGTTCGAAGCCTCCGTCGGCGGCGACGTCGTATTCGATAAACGTGCCGCTGTCGCGAGTGAGCGCCGGGATCAGCTCGTAGGGGTACGGGGCTCCCCGGCGACGAGCCGACAAGACGTTGCGGGTGTAGTCATCGAGTGGTTCGAGTGGCGCGATGGGAATCGGCAACAGGTCGACCTGCACGCCAGCCCCGGCGACGTCCGCGATCTTCAGAATGACTTCGTCGTTGGTCCCGTCGGACCGCTGCACCTTCGCCTGCACCCGAACGTCCTCGAGCCCGAGCCCTTGGGTGAGCGGCGCCAGCAACTCCGATAGTTCCGCGATCTCCGCCATCGATAAGTCGACCACCGGCCAGATGTAAAGCAGTATTCGATTCCAGACCGGAGCCTCATTCGGCGGAAACATCGTCCGCGCCGCACGGAGACCTTCCAGGCACGACGAGAGCACCCGTTCAAACTCGGGAAGGCCGATCAACCGGCCGTCTTCATCTCGGATCGGGGTGAAGTTTCGGATCTCGGCTGCGGCGAAGAGACGTCGATCCCGGGCGTTGGCGTGTGCAGTTCCCGCGAAGAGGTGGGTGTCTTCGGGACTCGGCAATCTCGTGAGATCGAAGTTCTCAAGGCGCCAGATCTGAAGCCGCTGAGCGACCATTGGGTGCACGCCTCGAATGGCAAGGTCTTCACTGAGACCATCGGACCCCTGGCGGAACGTGAAGTGGTGCACGGTGCCGTCGACCGATGCCCCCGACACCGAGACTCGCGCGACCCATGGCGGAAGATCGACCGCAGTCAACGTTGTGAGGAGCACGCCGCCCAATGCATCGGCATCGATGGCCAGCTCACCCCAACGGACATAGAGATCAAGCACGGTGATGTCCTCGGCCGGCGCCTTCTTCGCAACGGCAGCCATCGACGCAAAGACGGCGCCCACCTGCTCGGCCGACGCGAGAGCGGCAATGACATGGCGGCGTCCGTCATCACGGTTGTAACTCGTCGTGAGGAGTGATTCGTCGTTGAAGCGACCGTGCCGAAACTCTTCGAGGTCACGGATCTGATAATTACGTCGGGTCAAGACCTCGACGAGCGGGAACCGCTCGCAGAAGAAACCGTCGTCGTCTTTGTCGACCATCAGACGGATCAGCCGCTGGGGTGACCGCGCAAGCTCGTTGATGATCGCCGCGCGTTCTTCTTGATCCGGCTCATCGGCGAGCAGGTCGAGCCGCAGCCGCACTTCGCCGATGGCCTCGTTGTTGATCGCTTCGATCAGTGGTTCATCGAAGCAGCGATAGCGACAATTCCGGGCCATATTGCCGACGATTGGATGGCGTAGCTCGGTCGCCTCCATCACGTTGTCGAGAGTGCGCCGGAAATCCGCCGTGACGGCCGGGCTCAACTCGCCAGCCTCAGGCGCCTCGCGAGACAACAGCGCGAGCAAGAGCGGACGGCAATCGCTCGCCCGCTGCTGGGCGATAAAGAGGCCATACGAGGCCTGCTCAAGCTCGGGTGTGTGTTCAAGCTCGGTGCCGATGCCGTAGTGCGCGAGCGCACCGACAAGTCGCTGTCGGAAACTCGCGGGCAAACCCTCGGTCTCAACGTCGAGCGATCGTAGGTAGCGATGAAAATACTCTTGCGGACTGTGAGCGTCGACCTCGGACTGCGCGTCGGCCGGCCGGTTGCGACTCAGCGTCGCGATATCGGCAAAGGCGTTCAGGATGGCCAGTTCGGCGTTCACAATCTCATCGTCGATCTCGACATCGCTGCGTAGCTCGTCGTAGGTCGCGGCGATTGCCGACGGCGATCTCAGACCATGCGAGCCGAGGTCGAAACCAAGCACGTGCCACCGCATGGACGCCAGCAGATCGAGTAACTGCTGTCGCGACTCGTGCTCGTCGGCATCGGCGGGACCGAGTTCGCCGAAGCCGACGCGGCGGCCGCTCGGCGCGGCGCCCTCGTCAGCGCTCGCGAGCGGTTCGAGTCGCACGAGCGGGGCGGCCGCGTCGACCTGCACGTTGGCGCTCACCGCGACGTCGGCGACGGTCGCATCGAACGGCGCAAGCACCGGGGTTTCGACCTTCATACTTTCGAGCACGACGAGTGGCGAGCCCTTCGTCACCTGATCGCCGACCGAAACAGCGACCGCAACGACCAGCGCTGGAGCCGGCGCTCGCAGCAATCCGCCGTCGTCGCGAGACACCCGGTGGGTCACGCCGTCGACCTCGATGATGTGGTCGGTGCCATCAACGGTTGCCGTGACCCGATAGCGATGGCCGACGTCGGCCGCCGATGAGCCGCCACCGATCCAAACGTGCATGCCAGACCGACCGATCCGATCGGCAATCGCATGCACCGTATGACCGTCGAGCGTGACGATGTATTGCCGCGGGCTGACCCGAGCGACGGCGAGCCCGTAGTTCTCACCTCGGTAGCGACACTCGAACTTTCGCTCCGGCGGCGCGTCGGCCTTTGGACGACCGCGCCCAGCGGAGGCGTAGAACGCGCGTTGATTGTTGGCGGCCTCGGTCTCCCAGGCATCGATCGCCGCCGCCACGAGCGCGATCTCAGAATGTGCCGGCGACTGCGGCCCGTCGGCGGTGAGGCGGTCAAGCCATTGCGTGTCGAACGCACCGTCAGCGACCTCGGGCCGATTCAGAATGTCGAGCAGAAATGACTTGTTCGTTGCGGCACCGCCGATCACTACGGTCGTCTGACCAATCGCCCGGCGAAGTCGCGCCAGGGCTTCAGCCCGGGTCGGGGCCCAGGCGATGATCTTTGCAATCATCGAGTCGTAGTCCGGCGGGATCGTGTCGCCTTCGGCCACACCGGTGTCGACACGGATTCCGGGACCGCTGGGGAATCGGAGCAGGTCGATCGGGCCCGGGGCCGGGGTGAATCCGCGGTCGGGATCCTCCGCGTTGAGCCGGGCTTCGATCGCATGGCCTGTTGGGGCGGGCGGATCGCCATCGAGTTCCCATCCCGCCGCCATCTGTAACTGCATCTTGACGAGGTCAAAGCCAGTCGTCAGCTCGGTGACCGGGTGTTCAACCTGGAGCCGAGTGTTGACCTCGAGGAAAGCGAAGCTCTCATCGTCGGGCTGGTAGAGGAACTCAACGGTTCCGACATTGGTGTAACCGGCGGCCTTCGCCAGGCGGACCGCGGCAGCACCAAGTTCGGTGTTCTGTTCGGCCGACAGCGCTGACGAAGTGGATTCTTCGATCACCTTTTGATTGCGCCGTTGCAGACTGCAGTCACGCACGCCGAGAGCCCAGGCGTTGCCGTGCGTGTCGGCCACGATCTGCACCTCGACGTGCCGGGCACCGCGGACGACTCGCTCCATGAAAACGGTTGCGTCGCCGAAGGATCGCTCGGCCTCGCCGGACGCGCGCTCGAAGGCATCATCGAGTTCCTCGGCCCGCTCGACCATACGAATGCCGCGACCGCCGCCACCAGCGGTGGCCTTGATCATCAGCGGATAGCCGATCGCCTCGGCGTGGACCGCAGCTGCGGCGACATCGGCCACGGGGCCGTTGCTCCACGCGGCGACTGGCACATCGTTCGCTTCGGCGAGCCGTTTCGCTCCGATCTTGTCGCCGAGTTGACGCATGACATCGCCGCTCGGGCCGATGAAGGTCACGCCCTCCTGCGCGCACCGGTCAGCGAACTCCGGATGTTCGGCGACAAAGCCCCAGCCAACCCACGCTGCGTCGGCGCGAGCGGCGTTCAGGCCCCGGACGATTGCGTCGTAATCGAGGTATGGATTCGCACCATCGGCGGTTGAGATCTCGACAGCTTCGTCGGCGAGCCGCACGAACATCGCATGCTGCTCGGCCGCGGTGTGAAGTGCGATTGTGACGGGCTTCTGCTCGCCGTCATCGATTGCTTCGGCCAGTTCCGCTACCGCATGGATCAGCCGAACCGCGGCCTCGCCTCGGTTCACGATCGCTATTCGTTTGTGCACTCGACAAGTCAAGCACTCCGCCCCCTGGCCCGTCGACCTTATGAAAGATCGCGCCGACGAGTCGGTTTGCGGAATTCTCAAACTTTTGCTTGCTTTGCCAAGCATGCTGCTTATACTTAGCAAGTGTTGCACCGAACGCAGCACGCAAGACCAATCAACCCCTCGCTTAGGAGCATTGCCATGGTCGCCGTCAAAGAACTCGCAGATTCCGCCCAGGCTCAGGCCAACACCGCATTCCGGGCCAGCCAGACCGCCGTCGCCGGAAGCTTCCGCACCGTGCGTGACGCCATCGCCCCCGCCGTCGAACCCATCAGCACCGCAGCCGAATCGGCATACGAGTCGGTGCAGAACATCCTGCCCAAGCAGATCGTCGACGTCCTCCCCTCGCTCGACGACGTCCCGACGCCGCAGCAGGTCACGACCACCACGTTCGACTTCGCCGAGAAGGCCCTCGCCTCCCAGCGCGAGCTTGCCGACCGCATCGCCGAGTTCCTGAACCCCGAGCCCGTCGTCGCCCCAGCCAAGAAGGCCCCGGTGAAGAAGACGACCACAAAGAAGAAGGCCACCGCCAAGAAGACGGTCGCCAAGAAGACCGCAGCCAAGAAGACCGCAGCCAAGAAGTAACACCCGCCTTCTGGCAAGCTGGCCGCATGGCCTCCAAGAAACCCCCCTCAGAACCGGCCGACGATTTGGCCGGTTCTGACGCGTCCGGCGACACCGACAGCCCGCAGTCGGATCCGCTCCATGCGTTCGGCAACTACCTGCGCAACCAGCGAAAGCTGGCCCAGCTCACGCTGCGCGACCTCTCGAAGCTCACCGAGATCTCCAACCCCTACCTGAGTCAGATCGAACGCGGGATCCACCGCCCATCGGTAGCGGTCATCACCTCGATCGCGAACGCCCTCAACTTGTCGGCAGAAGCCCTACTTGCGCAGGCCGCGGGACTCGATCCGGACCATGTCGCCGAACCGTATGGCGATACCGAAACGGCCATCCGCAACGACCCCGGCCTATCGACCGAGCAGAAGGACGCGCTGCTCACGGTGTATCGCTCGTACCTCGACCAGTAGCGGCGACGTCGACCGGTGATCGGTCAACGAGTCGTCCAGCGGAACTTGGTGAGGGTCACGACGAGGCCGAGCAACCCCCATGCCGCGATCACGGCCCAATGGTCCCACGGCAATGGCACGCCATCGATGAAGGGGTTGAACGACTCGGACAGCGCGTTGGCGAGATGTTTGATGGGAAAGATGTTGCCGACCCAGCGCATGAGGGCGGGCGTGTCGGGACCGCCGACGACAAACACGTCACTGACGAAATAGAGCGGTAACACGATCGCATTCGTAATCGCCGGCGCAGCCTCGACGCTGGGGATGATGGTCGTGAGCGCCAACCCCATCGCGCAGAATGCCGGGGTGGCGATCGCCAAGGTCAGTAGCAACGATGGTACGCCGCTCATCTGCAACGAAACGTCGAACGCCAACCGCCCGATGACGACGACGAGAAACGTCATGAACACGGCGATCACCAACGCAGCGACCGCCTGCGCCAGCACGAACACCCACGGCCGCAGCGGCGTGCCACGAACCCGTTTCAACACGCCCGACTCGCGACGGTCGGTCATCGTGATCGCGAGGTTCACCATCGTCGCCGAGATCAGCGCCAACGCCAGGATGCCGGGCACGTAGAAGTTCGCCAGCCGCACACCGGTCTCTTCGATCGTTTCATTTCCGAAGAGCGATGTGAAGATCATGAGGAAGATCAGCGGGAAGATCACCGTGAAGAACGTGGCCGCCGGGTTACGCCGGAAGATCAGCAAGTTGTAGCGGGTCTGCGTCAGCAGCTGCGAGAACCAACTCATGACACGGCCCCCTCGGTGCTCGATGATCCGGACCCCGTCGAACCCACCAACCGCAGGTAAACGTCTTCGAGTGTCGGTTGGATTATCTGCAAGTCGTCGAGCGATGGGCCGCCGTTGCGAGACCAGGTCGTCAACGCGTGCACGACATCGACGACATCGTTCGTCTCAAGCGATGCGACACCGTCGTTGATTGCGGCATCGGGTAGTCCGCCGGGCAATCCAGCAAGCGACTCGGCCTTCCACGAAATCACGGGCCGAGCATCCACTTGGTTCGCGAGGTCGGCCGCGGTGCCTCGCGCGACGATCTGGCCATCGGCGATCACGGCGATCCGATCGGCCAGGTGCTCGGCCTCGTCCATGTAGTGCGTCGTCAGCAGAACGGTCCGGCCCAGCTCGCGTAGGTTCTCGATCATTCCCCACGATTCTCGGCGAGCGCCCGGATCGAAACCCGTGGTCGGCTCGTCGAGAAAGACAAGGTCAGGATTGCCAACGAGGGCAAGCGCAAGATCGAGGCGGCGCTTTTGCCCACCCGACATCTTCTTGGCCCGATGCTCGGCGTGTGAGGCGAGACCAACCAGCTCGAGGACCTCGTCGGGGTTGAGGTGGTTGGCGAAGTAGGCAGCATGCATGGTGACCGCTTCGCGTGCGGTGAGCTCCGCTTCGATCTCTGACTCTTGCAGCACGATGCCGAGCCGTTCGCGCCACTCCCGACTCGCAGTCGCCGGGTCCTCGCCAAGCACCGTGACGTCGCCGCCATCGCGATCGCGATATCCCTCAAGGATCTCGATCGTCGTGGTTTTACCGGCTCCATTCGGGCCGAGAAACGCGAAGATCTCGCCGCTCTCGATGGTGAGGTCAACGCCGTCGACCGCCGTGTGGTCGCCGTATCGTTTGATCAGACCTCGAACCTCAATTGCGCTCGCTGTTGTCATGTCGCAATTCTCCCGCATTCGCGCCGTTCATCGTTTCCTATTTCATGCCGCCAGCATCACCCTGCAGCCGTCACGGCGCGACCGTAGCCTCCTCGATCCATATGCCCGCGACCCCACTGCTCGCGTCGCCGGGTTGCAACCGGTCTTGACGGGCAAAATCGCTGTAGCCACAGCGAGCCGATCGACGAAAAGTCGGCTAGCTTTGCGGGACGCACCCGTGCGCGAAGCAGCACAATTCTCATCCAGGCCGTTCTGGAAACGGCCCCTGCCGCGGTGACGCAGCCTTCCCAAAGGAACTACATGACCAGTAACGCGAGCTTCAACTTTCGAGATGTCGCCCTGGTATCAGTCGACGCTCAGCTCGCTCCTGAGGTTGTGACCTCAACGCAGATCGACGAATGGCTCGCTCCGGCCTATGAACGGTTCGAGACGGACGGCGGCCTACTCGAAGGACTCGCTGGGATCTCCGAACGCCGCTGGTGGCCACGCGACGTCAGTTTCACCGACGCAGCCAGCGTCGCTGGGCGCCAAGCGTTGCAAAAAGCCGGTGTCCGAGCTGACGACATCGGCCTGCTCATCGACACATCTGTCTGCCGCAAACATCTCGAGCCGTCGGCGGCGGTCGCGATACATGCCGAGCTTGGTTTGCCGGCCTCCTGCATCAACTTCGACCTCGCGAATGCTTGCCTCGGCTTCATGAACGCGATGTGGCTCGCGGGCACGATGATCGACTCTGGGCAGATCAACTTCGCGCTCATCGTCGATGGCGAAGGCAGCCGCGAGCCAATCGAGAGCACGATCGCTCGCCTCAACGAGCCCGGTTCAACGATCGACGACCTGTTCGACCAGTTCGCGACGCTTACCCTCGGTTCGGGTTCGGCGGCGGCCGTGATCGGCCGTCACAGCGAGAACCCGGGCAGCCACAAGCTCGTCGGTGGTGTCGCTCGTGCCGACACCGGCCATCACCGTCTGTGCATCGGCGATCTTCAAGGGATGAAGACCGACACAAAGGCATTACTGAACGCAGGCCTCCAGCTCTCAAAAGAGACCTGGGTCGAAGCCCACGAACGTGGCTGGCTCGAAGCCGATCGGTACATCGTTCATCAGATCTCGGCCGTCCACACCTCGATGATGTGTGACCTCCTCGGGCTCGATACAGCCAAGGTGCCGTTGACATTCCCGATGTTCGGCAATATCGGGCCAGCTTCGGTACCGATCACGTTGGCTGGCGAGGTCGACACCCTGTCACCTGGAGATCAGGTCCTGTGCCTCGGCATTGGCTCCGGCATTAACGCCTCGGTCACTGAGATCATTTGGTGAACCCCGGCCCGGCCGAGGCCCGCCTGCCTCCGCCGAACCTGCCCGGTCTCGACCCGTCGTGGTCTCGACTGGTTACAACCCCCGACATCGAAGGCGCGCCGACGTGGCATGTCCTCGACAGCCACGCCGATCGCCCGACCCACGACGTCTCGCTCACGCTGCTGTGCGTACACGGCAACCCGTCGTGGTCGTACCTGTGGCGCCGCGTCCTTGTCGCGGCGCCGGCTGAAGTGCGCGTGGTCGCCATCGACCACCTCAACATGGGGTTTAGCGAACGTACCGGCCGCACCCGTCGGTTGGCCGACCGGGTCAACGATCTCGGGGTGCTGACCGACGAGCTCGCCATCGATTCTCCCGTGATCACGATCGCCCACGACTGGGGTGGTCCGATCTCGCTTGGCTGGGCGCTGCAGCATCGATCGCAACTCGCCGGAGTCGTGCTCACGAATACCGCGGTGCATCAACCCGCTGGGGCGACGGCGCCGAGCATCATCCGACTCGTGCGGTCGTCGGCGCTGCTGCAGCTGTCGTGCGTTACCACGACGGCGTTTGTTCGAGGGGCACACGAGATGTGTCGGCCCCGTTTGCCCGCGTCCGAGCGGGCCGCGTACCTCAGCCCGTATCGCGACGCCGAGCGCCGCGGCGCAATCGGTGACTTCGTGCTCGACATCCCGCTCGAGTCCGACCACCCCAGCGCCGAAACCCTCGACTCGATCGCGGCGGGCCTTGCTGATCTTGACGAAGTTCCCGCCCTCTTGCTGTGGGGGCCAAACGATCCGGTGTTCTCCGATCTCTACCTCGCCGACCTGCGAAACCGCCTACCCCACGCCGATGTCCACCGCTTCGTCGGCGCGTCGCATTTCGTGACCGAGGACGCCGACGTCGTCACACCGATTTTCGACTGGATTAAGCGGCGGTTTACCACTCCGGAACCGGTGCCGGCAGAGGGCGCTGCGCCACCACCGGCCCGGCCGCGGTTGTGGGAGAACATGTCGGCCCCCGATCGTGACGCGACCGCGATTGCCGAGATCAGCAAAGGCGGCACAACCACGATTTCCTGGGCCGATCTCGATGCCCGAGTCAACGCCGCCGCCGCAGGCATGGCCGCCGATGGCATCGGAGCGGGGCAACGAGTTGCCCTCCTCATCACCCCGGGAATCGACCTGAGCGTTGCCGTCTACGCCTGCTGGCGTATCGGTGCCACCGTCGTCGTGGTCGACGGCGGGCTCGGTCCGGTCGGTATCAGCCGGGCGTTGCGCAGTGCTCGGCCCGATCACCTGATCGGCATCCCGCGCGCCTTGGCAGCGGCGTGCGCGTTGCGGTGGCCGGGTCGGCGTATCGCGGCCGGACCGTTGACGGTTCAGCAGCGAGCAGCCGGCGCGACGACGTCGCTCGCCGACCTGATCGCCATCGGGCAAGGCCAACCCCTACCCGCGCCGCCATCGCCAAGTGACATGGCAGCCGTCGTCTTCACGTCGGGTTCGACCGGTCCGTCGAAGGGGGTCCGATATCGGCATCACCAGATTGAAGCGCAACGCGACGCGCTCATGGCGACCTACTCGATTACGCCCGCCGATCGCCTCGTGGCCGCCTTCGCCCCCTTCGCTCTCTACGGACCCGCCATGGGAATTGCGTCAGTCGTCCCCGACATGGATATCACCGCACCTTCGACGCTCTCGGCAGCTGCGCTCGCCGACGCGGCCCGTGCGGTCGAGGCCACGCTCGTGTTTGCCTCCCCCGCCGCGCTCACCAACATTGCGGCCACCGACGGAACATTGGGTCCGCTCGAACGCGAAGCGCTCGACGCGGTTCGCCTCGTTCTTTGCGCCGGAGCGCCGGTATCTATTGGAACACTCAGCGACGCCGCTCGACTGCACCCGAATGCAAGTGTCCACACGCCGTATGGCATGACTGAGGTGCTGCCGGTCGCCGACATTTCGTTAGCCGAGCGGCTCGCGGCCGGTCCCGGCTCTGGTGTGTGTGTCGGGCGCGCAGTTCCCGGCGTCGACGTCGCCGTGATCCCGCTCGACGATCTCGAAGGGGGCCAGCCATCAACGATGGCCAACACCGTCGGTGAAATCTGTATTCGGGCTCCCCACGTCAAAGACAGCTACGACCACCTGTCGGTCACCGAGGCTGGATCGACGCGAGCCGGGTGGCACCGGTCGGGCGATGTTGGCCATCTCGACGATGCGGGACGCCTGTGGATCGAGGGACGGGTCCAGCACATCATCACCAGTGCGCGCGGGCCGATCACGCCGGTCGGTATCGAGCAAGCGGCCGAGTCGATCGCGCGAGTTGCGCAAGCTGCCGCCGTCGGGGTCGGTCCCGACGGCGCCCAAGTTCTCGTCGTCACGATCGTTTCGACCGACCCATCGCTTCCCCACGGTGTCGCTCCCGTCGACGTAACCGACGACGTTCGGGCCGCGGTGCAACAGGCGAACCACGCCGACCGCTCGGGGCTCGACACCGACATCGACATCGACATCGACATTGCCGCGGTGCTCGTGGCTCGAAAACTGCCAGTCGACAAACGCCACAACGCAAAGATTGACCGGCAAGCCGTGGCTGCCTGGGCCGACAAGATCCTGGCCGGTCGCCGGCCCACTCGGCTCGACACCCGCTCATGAACGTTCTCGTCACCGGGTCGACCAGCCTGCTCGGTCGGGCAGTGGCGCGACGACTCATCGACCGTGGCGATCAGGTGGCGGTGCTGCAGCGGGGCCAGAGCGGCTTGGGGGTCCCTGAACACCGCATTGATCTCGGGCGCACAGCCCCGGCCGAACTCGCGCCGGCGCTCGCTGGGCAGACCGCGATTGTCCACCTCGCCGCGAAGGTTGGTGTCGTCGGTTCGTGGCAGGACTACGAACAGGCCAACGTGGTCGGAACCGAGACCCTCGTTCGCGCCGCGGCCAGTGCCGATATCGCCCGGTTCGTGCATATCTCATCGCCCTCCGTTGCCCATGCCGGCACATCGCTGATCGGCGCTCAAGCGGCCCCTGCCGATCCCGCTCGTACCCACGGTCACTATGCGACCACCAAGGCGATGGCCGAACGTTTCGTGCTCGATGCATCACCGTCGATTGCGGGTGCAGCCATGAGCCGCATCGCGCTGCGCCCCCACCTCGTCTGGGGCCCCGGTGATACGCAGCTCGTGGGCCGAATCATCGAGCGAGCGCAGCAAGGCCGCCTTGCGACGATCGGTTCTGGTGCCGCCCTCATCGACAGCCTGTACATCGACAACGCGGCGGACGCCATCGTCGCCGGAGTCGACCGATGCCCGGAACTCTCCGGACAAGCGTTCGTGGTGTCGAACAACCAACCGCGCCCGGTCCGCGAGCTCATCGAACGAATCGTTCTCGCCGCAGGTGAGGCGCCGCCGCGTCTGCGGGTCCCTCGGTCTGTCGCTAAGGCGGGCGGAGCAATCGCGGAGCGAGTCTGGGACCGAACCCAACGCAACGATGATCCGCCGATGACCCGCTTCCTGGCCGAGCAGCTATCGACGGCCCATTGGTTTGATCAACGACAGACCCAAGCCGCGCTGCAGTGGAAACCAACCGTCTCGCTCGACGAGGGTTTCGCCCGCCTGGCCGAATGGTTCCGCGAGTCGCCGTACGTCGACCGAGTTCAACGGCCTCGCTGATCGACCTTGTTCGCCGTCAGCAGCAGAAAGCCGCCGCCGACGACGAGGGCACCGCCAATGAGCGAGAGCGTCCAATCGTCGGTTCCCGTGAACGCAAGTTCGACCGGCGCACCAGATGCGTCAGGACCGGCTGCGGTTAGCGGATGACCGGAAAGGTCAGCGAGCCCAGCAACCGGCTGCGCGGTAAGTAGAGCGGCCAGTGCTGCGATCACCGCGCCGATTGCGATCGCGATGGTCAGGTACATCATGAAGCGCCTGCCGAACAACAACAAAAACGTCACTGCTGCTCTCCTCTCCCTTTGGTGTTGCTCTCGAATCGGCGGGGCATGATCGGTTGTGAGAAGAACCCCGTCGATAGATTCACCTGGCGCGGCCGCGGCCCGACATCGCCGGTACTCTGCGCCAATGACCACACCGACTTCGTCCGGCCCGTTGCACCACCTGCTCGGAGCAGCGCCATCGCCCGTCGCCCCGTTCTCTCATGCGGTCGAAATCGATGGTTGGGTGTTCGTAACCGGCCAAATGCCAACCGACCCCGACGACGCGACCGCACCGTTGCCCGACGGCATAGAGGCGCAGACCCGTCGGGTCATGGACAACCTCTTGATCGTGTTGAGTTCTCTTGACCTCGACTGGACGAACGTCACGATGGCGCGGGCGTACTTGACCGAGTTCGAACGTGACTATGCGGTGATGAATGACACGTACCGGAGCTACTTCGAACCGGGCAAGCTCCCGGCCCGAACCTGTGTTGGTGTTACCGGGCTCGCCGTCAATGCCTTGGTCGAAATCGACCTCGTCGCTCGCCGGTTCTAGCCCGCACCAGGCCGCAGGCCGCCATCTTTGACACCGTGTCCTCTCGACGGACGGCGTTCTCCTTTTGAACGATCATGGACGAACCGCGTGGCTCTTTAGGCCCCGCCGAGAAAGGCCCGCCGCACGTTGGCATTTGCCAAAAGTTCTTCGGCCTGGCCTTCATAGGTCTGCCGACCGAGTTCGATCACATAGCCACGGTGGCTCGCCTGGAGACCCTGGCGGGCGTTTTGTTCGATCATCAACACGGTGAGCCCGATCTCCTTGTTCAAACGTCGAATCGATCGAAAGATCTGCTTCGTGATGATCGGAGCAAGGCCGGCCGACGGTTCGTCCATGAGCACAATGCGAGGTTCCCACATCAGCGCGCGGCCGATTTCGAGCTGGCGCTGCTCGCCGCCGCTCATCGTGCCTGCCTCTTGTTTCGCTCGTTCGGCGAGGCGAGGAAAGAGGTCGTAGACGTAGTCGATCCGGTCCTTCACGCGGGCCCGGTCTCGGCTCAGGTACATCCCGAGTTCAAGATTCTCGTGCACCGTCATCTGCGGGAACACGCTCCGGAGCTGGGGCACGATCGTGATGCCGGCAATACTCAAGGCCTCTTGCGGTCGGATGTTCGTGATGTCGCGACCGTTGCAGAGCACCTGGCCTTTGCGAGTTCGAATCATGCCGTAGATCGCCTTGAAGACGGTCGACTTGCCCGCACCGTTCGGGCCGATGACACAGACGATTTCGCCTTCGTTGACGTGCATCGTGACGCCACGCAGAATGTCCTGCTTCGGGTCGTAACCCGCATAGATGTCCTGCACTTCGAGCAGCGGGCGTTTGCGCGCCGCTGTGCCGTTGCCGTCGGCCTTTGGTTGCGTATCGGCGGTCGTCACAACGCGCCTCCATCTTCGTCGTCGGCGACATCGGCACCGAAGTAGGCCTCGATCACCGCGTCGTTTTCCATGATCGCGTCGGGTGACCCCTCGGCCAGCTTTTCGCCGTAGTTCATGACCACCACCCGCTCACAGAGGTCCTTGACGAAACGAATATCGTGTTCGACGAGAAGAAAGGCCACTCCCCGTTCACGGTTCAACAGTCGAATCCGCTCTTTGATCTCTTCGATCAGCGACGGATTCACGCCCGACGTAGCTTCGTCGAGCAAAACGATCGACGGATCCGACATGAGCGCCATGCCGAGTTCGAGCAGGCGACGTTGACCGCCGGACAATGATCCGGCGTGCTCATCACGAAGGCGGGTAAGCATCAGCAGGTCGACGAGCCCGTCGGCCTTGTCGGTCACACTCTTCGGTGCCCTGCGGAACAGATTGAGCAAGCCGACCTCGCCCCATTGAACGCTGAGCTCCATGTTCTCGATCACCGTCAGCTCGCGATACACACGAATGACTTGGAACGTCCGCGACAGACCGAGATGAGCGACTTGGTGTGCTTCGACGTTCGTGATGTCGTTGCCGTTGAGCATGACCGACCCCTCGGTCAAGTCCTGCACCCGGCTCAGGCAGTCGAACAGCGTCGTCTTGCCGCTGCCGTTCGGTCCGATGAGGCCGACCATTTCGCCGGGCAAGACGTGGATGTCGACATTGTTGACCGCGGTCAAGCCGCCAAAACGTTTGACCACCCCGCGGGCTTCGAGCACCGGCTGCGTCATGATGACCCTCCATCGAGCGTGACCGGTTGTCGTTCGGTCTCCCGCAAGTTCCCGTCCTCGTCCATGGCGGTCTCCATCCCATCGAAGGTTGATGAACGACCCTCTTCATCGTCGCCGCCGATGCCGAACAGTCGCTTGATGCTGACCGCGTCGGCGCCGAAGAGCCCCATGAGTCCCTTCGGTAGGTACAACACGATGAAGCCGAGGATCAGACCCTGCATGATCAGGTGGTAGTCGAGGAAATTGGCCCACACGACTTCACGCAACCAGTAGAGAACGATCATCCCGATCACCGGGCCGAGCACCGTGCCGAGCCCGCCAAGCATCGTGCCCATCACGGCGTCGATCGTACGAACCTCGACGAACGCGGTGTCGGGTTCGAGTGCGGTGTTTTGATACGCCCACATCGAACCGAACAGGCCGGTTGAGAACGCGGAGAACGTGAAGACCCACACCTTGTTGCGGGTGGTGTTGATGCCCCGCATCTCAGCACCAGTTTCGTCTTCACGGATTGCAACAAGGCTGGCACCGAAACGAGTGCGCCGAAGCCACCAGGTGAACAGAATCAGCGCCAGCACGAGGACGAGTTCGACGTAGAACCACAACGGAACGTTGCGCGCGGGCGGCAGTGTGAGGCCGGTGCCGCCGTTCGTCAACGGTCGCCACACCCGGATGACCTCTCGCATGAACACGAGAAAGCCAAGCATGGCAATCGAGAAGTACGCCCCGGAAAGGCGAAGCGTGAGCCGACCGACGAGGTTGGCCAGCAACCCGGCCGCGAGCGCACCGATGAGCAGCGAGGGAATGAGTGGCCACTCTTGTGGCACCAGGCTCGATTGCCGTGACATCAAGATCGCGGTCACATAGGCACCGGTTCCGAACCAGACGGCGTGGCCAAAGTCGACGTAGCCGGTGAAGCCGCCGGTGAGGTTCCAGTTGATGCACAACGCGATGCTGGTGAACATGAGCGTCAGTGTGAACAGCTCGGAATCTTTGGTATGCGATAGCTGTGGCAACACCAAAAGGAAAATGATGAGTGCGGTGGCCACGATGCCGGCCACGATGCGCAGAGGCTTTGATTGCGTGAGGTTCATGTCGTGCCCGCGTCGACTGGAGCGAGTCCGCCGAACAGACCCTGCGGCCGGGTGACAAGGATGATCACGAGCAGGCCAAAGGCCACGATCACGGCCAAGTTCGTACCGATTCCGCCGGGTGCGTATCGAGCGACAAAGGCTTGGAGGATGCCGAGCGCCATCGCACCGCCGAAGGCGCCCCTCACCGAGCCGAGGCCCGACAGCGCGGTGATGACGAAGGCATACAACGTGAGCGGTGGGCCCATGAACGGGAAGACGGGAATGACCGGTGCGGCGAGTGCACCGCCGACCGAGGTGATTCCGATACAAAGCGCGAACGTGAAGGCGTACACCCACTTGATGTCGATGCCGACGATCTGGGCCGCTTCACGATTCTGGGCCGCGGCGCGAATGCTCTTACCAAGCCGAGTGCGTTGCAGGAACTGCGATAGCGCGACGAGCACCAGGAGCGCGGCGACCAGGATGAGGGTTCGAGCCCGCGGGATAGTGATGTTGTCGCCGAGGGCCCAGAAGCCGTCGAACTCGGTTTGCGTCCGCCGGAAGTCGGCCTGGTATCGGAGCTTCACGACATTCGCGATGATGATCGAAACCGCGAACATGACCAACAACGAGACCAGGTGTTCGCGATCGATGACCCGATTCACCACCGTCTTTTGCAGGACGAAACCGACGGCAAACATGATGAAGAAGATCGGCACCGCACTAACGATCGGTTCGAGGCCCCATTCTTCACTGGCGATCCACGCGCCATAGGCCCCGAGCATGACGAACTCGCCGTGGGCAAAGTTGATCACTCCGAGCACGCCCCAGATGATCGAGAATCCGAGCACCAGCAGCGTGTATTGGCCGCCGAGTGCGACACCGTTGATAAGGGTTTGGATGAGTTGAGACATCGCGCACCTCCATGCGCACACAAGACGAGACGGATCGACGAGAAGCAGTCGAAAAATGACGAGGCGGGCCAGCGACCAGAAAGGAGCGCCACCGGCCCGCCACGGAATGGGATGCTCAGTCTTGGACTACTTCGGGTAGGCGATCTCAGCGACGGCTGCGGCATCGGGAGCGATGACGTTGATCTCGCCGCCCTGCACCTGCACCGTGCCCATTGGCTTGGCCCGGTTCACGCCGGCATCATCAAACTTGATCGGGCCGTAGAAGGTGGTGACGTCCATCGCATTGAGTGCATCGCGCACGGCTGCGGTCTCGGTTGAGCCGGCCTGCTCGATCGCGATGTGCAACGCGAGGGCCGAAGCCGTAGCGCTCGCCGACTGGTAAACGGGAGGTTCACCCCAGTAGCCCTCGTACCGGGCGGCATAGTCCCCGGCGGTACCGAACCATTCGCCTTCGTAGGCCATGGTGGCTTCCCACTGGGTCGGGCCGACAACACCGAACACGTCGTCACCGAGCTCGTCGGTGAGCTTCGGGTTCGAGGGACCAACCGTGATGAGCATTCCGGACGGATCGAAACCGGTCTCGTTGGCGGCATTGACGAACAACACCGCATCGATGTAGTGACCGCCGCCGATAAAGACGTCGGGTTCCAGGTCCTTGAACTTCTGGATGATCGGCGTGAGGTCCGATGGATCCTTGGGGTATGTCTCGGTGGCCAGCAGCTCGATGCCGTTGGCGGCCAGGTGTTCGATGGCGCCGTTCGCGACCGCGGTCGGGAACGACGTGTCTTCATAAGCCAACACCGCGGTCTTTGCACCCTGAGCCGCAAACGCTTCGATGCCCGATTTCGTGTAGTCACTGGCGATCGTGGCGACGAGATAGAGGTTCTCGAAGCCCCGCTCGAACATTGCGTTCGACGTGCCGTTGCCCTCAACCATGAGCATGTCGTTGGCCTCAGCGATCGCGCTGGCGCCCGTGGTCAGACCACTGGAGTATGGGCCGAGCAGGAAGTCGACCCCGTCGTCGTCGATCAGCTTCTGCGTCAGGTTCGACGCCGTCTCGACGTCGGACTCGTCGTCGTAGTAGATGATCTCAACGTCGTAGCGCCCGTCGGGCATCTGGATGCCGCCGTAGTCTTCGTTCACCCACTTCGCCCAAGTGTCGTAGCCCTGGCGGGAGTCTTTGCCTTCGACCGAGAACTTGCCGCTCTCGCTCAACGCCGCGCCGATCTTGATCGTGCCGACCGTTGCATCACCGCCAGTGGCCTCGGCGCTGCTTTCTTCCATCGCCTCCTCGGGCTCGTCGTCCATAACCTCATCGACGGCGGCCTCTGCGGTGTCTGCGACATCGTCCGCCGTGCTCGATGCAGTGTCAACGACATCGGTCGCACTGCTGCCGCATGAGGTGGCGAACAGGGCGAAGACCCCGAGCAACGCAAACAGAATACTCAAACGTTTCTTCATATTTCCCTCCTAAGAACCGGCGGGCTCCCCCCGGCCGTGGCTGCACCTAACCTAGGACGGAAGCGCTTCGCGTGTCTCTAAACAAAGGCCGATCGGGCGTAAACAATTCGTAAATCGGCCCACTTTCAGGGCGCAGAACACTGAGTTTCAGTCGCCGAGGCGGTAACCGAGGCCATGTTCGGTCGCGAAGTATGGGGTTTGACCCGCTACTTCGACCTTGGCTCGAAGTCGCGAAACGTACAGCCGGACATAGTGCGTTTCAGTGTCATAACCCTCACCCCACACGGCATTGAGCACCATCGTGTGCGGCACAGTCTTGTTGAGGTTCAACGCGTAGTAACGAAGAACGCTGAACTCGGTGCGCGTGAGGTCGAGTTCCTCACCTCGTATCCACGAACGGTTCGCATCGAGGTCCAAGCGCAGATCCCGGTATTCGATCATCGCTGTTTCCGGGGTCGACACGTCGCGGGCGGAACGTCGCAGCACCGACCGCAAACGAGCGAGAAGTTCTTCGACACCGAACGGCTTCGTCAAACAATCATCAGCGCCGCAATCGAGTGCAGCAACGATGTCACGCTCGTCGCCCATCGCGGTCAACACGATGACGGGCACATCGCTAAACTGTCGGAGCCGCCGACAAACTTCGTAGCCGTCGAGATGCGGCATCATGATGTCGAGAATCACGACATCGGGCTGCTCGTGGCGCACCATGGCGAGTGCTTCGAGACCGTTCGCAGCCTCCAACACGCCGAACTCCCGTGCGGCCAAGTTCTTGCCAACGAACGCTCGCATCGGAGCGTCGTCATCGACGACGAGCACGGTCGTCATGCGGGCATTCCTCCGATTGATGCGGGCGTCACCTCGGCGGTCGTAGCCGTGCGCAGCTGTGCCTTTGTTTCGTGGACCGTCGATTGAGCAACAGGGAGCGTGAAGGTGAAGACAACGCCGGGGCCGGCCACCGGTTCGTCGATGCGTATTCGACCGCCGTGCGCCTCGACGAAGCCGCGGGCGATCGCCAAGCCAAGACCGACGCCGCCGTGTTCGGCGTGAAGTGATGAGTCGGCGCGGACAAAGGTGTCGAAGATCCGCTCGCGCATCTCGGGAGCGATGCCGACGCCTCGGTCGCGGACTTCGAACCGGACCTCATCGTCGACGACCTCGACGGTCAGGTCAACGATCGCATCGACCGGCGAATACTCGCAGGCGTTCTCGAGCAGGTTGCGGACGACGGTGACGACGCGCGCCGCATCGATCGGCAGCGTCAGTTCCGGAATGGGCCCCACCCGGATCCGAGCCCGCCGGTGCGGCATCGTGTCGAGTGCACTGTTCACGACAACCACGACCTCAGTCGGCAGCAGCTGGAGCTGCAACATGCCAGCGTCGATCCGCCGCATATCGAGCAAACGCTGCACCAAGGCCGACAACCGATCCGCCTCGATACTCACCAGCTGCAAGAACTCTTGTTGGTCCGCCGGGTCCCACTGAACATCAGTAGCCAGCAGGGTTGTTGCGTAACCCTTGATGAGCGCGAGCGGCGTTCGGAACTCGTGCGACACGGTCGCGAGCAGGCCCTGCTTCATCCGTTCGATCTCGCGGTCCTTTGAGACATCGGTCCAGACCTGGCCCTGCCCGATGCGGTTGCCGCGCGCATTCGTGACATTGAAAGCGCGCACCCGAAAGTCCCGCGCTCCCTGTGGCGTCATCAGCTCGATGTCGGCCCACGATTCGGGACGCGGCCGTAGCTCTTCCAACGCGGCCGCAGAACGGTCGGGGTCAGCAGATGCCTCGGTGAGCGCGCCAAGCGCGTCGGCCGCCTCCATATCCGTTATGAAGCGCTCTCGTCCGATCAACGACTGCATGTGCCCATTCACGTATAAGACCCGACCATCGCTACGGGCGACCAGGATCGCCTGGTCGACCGACTCGACGATCGCGTCGAGCTGCGAGGTCTGGGCCCGAAGACTCTCGTCGGTCCGCGAGAACAGCTCAGCGTTTCGGATAGCGGCGCCGGCAATCGACGCAAACGAACGAGAGACTTCCACCTCGTCGTACGAAAACGTTCGTGGATTCTCATCCTGAAGGACGAGCACGGTCGGGCGTTCAAGATCGTCAGCGAGCGGCACGGCGAGCAGGCTCCGGTACCCAAACTCGCTGGCCCGGTCTCGAAGCACAGGGCCGATGGCGGCCGAACTGATGTCGGGGACTTGCATCGGCGCTCGTTCGCGGAGCGCACGACGCGACGGCAGATTCTCGTCCGGCGGATGTTCCGTCAACGCCGCGAGATATGCCGGACTATGGCCCTTGCTGGCGATGATCTCGAGGGATTCGCCACGTGGGTCATAGGCGAGGATGACTGAACGGTCGACGTGGAGCAGCCGTTGCAGGTGGTCGAGTGTCCTCGCCAGAATCGTCTCTTGATCGAGCGATGACCCCAGCGCGTTCGCCGCCGTCAGCAGCGACTCGGAGCGCACGTACCCCTGCAAACTCTCACTCTCGATACGTTGCAGTAGCTGGCCGAGCTCGCGAAGCTCGACCGGGCGCTCCCGAATCGCGGCGAGGTCGACCAGCGTCTCGGGCCGAATCTCACCGCGAAAGCGCATGTCATCGGCTGCCGCAACGATCGCACGAAGCGGCTTTTCGATGCGGCGCAGCACCCACGATGCAATGGCGACCTCGGCGGCGAGCAACAACCCGACGCTGATCCCGAGCGCAAGGATGATGCGGCGCGTCGCCGCGGTGGCCTCAGACTGCGGCCGAGAACCGATCATCGTGCCGTCGTCGATCGTGCGTACTGCGGTGTGCCACCAGATCGCTCCATCGGGGTCGGTGCTTTCGAAACGACGATCACCGGTAACGACCGCGTGATTCATCATGCGGGCCCGCCATCGGGAGAATCGTTCGTCGACGACCGCGCCGGGACGAAGCTCGACGACGCTCGCCTGACCTGGATTCTGAACCATCACGTCACGCCCCGAGGCGCTGACGAGCCGTAGCGCGATGTCAAGATCGGACAAAGCGGCGGCGGCAAGGAATTCGAGATCGCGGCCCCGTTCGGCGACGCGCACCTCGGTCGCGACCCGAGTTCCGAGCACGACGCCGAGTACGACGGTGCCTACCATGAGGAACGCTCCCGCTCGCATGACGAGCGTCCTGAGACCCCGAGCGGGACCACCCTCGCTTGCGTCGACTCGATCTGGCCCGGCTCTCATGGCCGACCAGCGTGCCCCGAATCGCGCCGGCGAGCAAAGTTGTTCGCGGGTCAGACGCGTCGGATTGGTCCAAAGAGCTGGTGCAGTGCGCCGTACGTGCCGATCGTCAACGTGCCGGTGAGATCCAGCGAAATCGAATTCGGGTACGTGTCGGCCAGGTCGAGGTCGATGCCGATCGCGCCCAGGTGAATGCCATCGGTTGCACCCGCAACGTTGTGGATCGAACGCACCACCTCGCGCAGGTGTCGTCGCAGAAAGAGCTCATCGTTCGCGTTCGCAGTCGCCGAGTCGGTTGGTGCACCGTCGGAGATCACGACAAGGAACCGATGGGCTTCGGTCCGGGTTGCGAGGCGGCGATAGGCCCAGGCGATCGCCTCACCATCGATCCCCTCGCGGTAATGATGGGTCTGCAACATCGCTGCGATCGAGTTCTTCGCTCGTCGCCACGGCGTGTCGGCATCTTTGTACACAACGTGGAGAGCCTCGTTGAGGCGGCCCGGCGCTGCCGGCGCTCCCGCATCGCGCCAGTCGACGGCGGCCCGACCGCCGCTCCACGCGCCGGTGGTGAACCCGAGCACTTCGGTCGCGATGCCGGCGAGGTCGAGTGCCCGGCAGTAGGTGTCGACGAGCACGGCGACGGCTTCGAACCGTTGGGCCTTCATCGAACCCGACGTGTCGATCAAGAAGCTCACGACTGCGGGGCTGGTCGGTGTGTAACGCTCCCGTTGAAAGACCGAGTGAAAGGTCGGGTCAGCCACCATCTGGGCAAGCCGCCGACCATCGAGCACACCGTCGTCGTGTCCGAACGACCAGTCGTCGCGTTCCAGTTGTGAGAACAGCAGCCGGAGCCGGTGCGCGAGGCGGGATGGGCTGACAGCTTGGGCCGCGACGTGATCATCGAGATCTTGCCGGAGGCGCCGTCGGATCGATTCGGGATACAGCTCGGCTCCGGAAACCTCGCGGTCGTACTCGCGGGTGAACACCGAATAGCCGCCCAGCCGATCGAGCGCCCCGGCCACAAGTTCCGAGCTGGTGAGACCGGGCGCAACCAATGCATTGTCGGCCATCGGGTCATCCGACGCGTCGCCATCGTCATCACCGCCCCAGTCGAGGGGAAGCAGCAGCCGGAACGTGTCGTTCGACGTCGCGTCCTCCACGAACGTGTCGGCCGCCGACCCAGCGATCTCGGCCACCAAGCGGGCCACCTCGGCGGCGTGTTCGGCGTAGGCCAGCTGGTCAAGGCGGTTCGGTTTCAACAGAGCAAACGCGTGACCGATCTGGGGTGCGAGGTTGAACCACGTCGCTTCGATGATCGACTCGACGTCCTCGTCTTGCAGACCGCGGACCAGCCTCGATCGGGCCATGTGGGTGATCGTGTACAGGAGGACGCCAAGCCCGCTTTCGTGCAT
>Ga0114956_1000464_pt1 | contig 29314 bp, 36 predicted proteins | sample MaitaG_FD_87304 | JGI IMG/M metagenome (GOLD analysis project Ga0114956, IMG submission 87304) | Marine algal microbial communities from Maine, USA - Maine_Asex2 metaG | ecosystem: Host-associated > Algae > Red algae > Unclassified | place: Maine, USA | collected 2015-01-05
GTCCTCACCTACCACGTCGCCGCCGGCGCCCTGCTCGCCGCCGACGTCGCAGCCGGACCCGTCACCACCCTCGAAGGCACCACCGTCTCCGTCGACGACCTCGACATCGCCACCGCCGACCTCGTCGTCTGCAACGGCGTCATCCACGTCATCAACAACGTCCTGATCCCCGCCCAAACCGCCGCCGCCCTCGCACCGGCTCCAACGGCAGTGCCGGCGCCGACGTTGGCCCCCGTGGTCATCCAGCCCGCACCCGCCCCGGCCCCTGTGATCATCCAGCCAGCACCCACTCCCGTGATCATTGCCGCAGCACCGATCATCGCCGAGGCCCCGGCCGAGAAGAAGGCTGAATCGGCAACGACCAAGCTTGCTCACACCGGATCGACGTCGTCCACCATGGTCCTCGCCGGAGCACTGCTCCTGATCCTCGGCGGCATCCTCGTTCTCACCCAGCGACGCTTCCAGCGGAAAGAGTCCTGATGCATTCGGCCATCGAGCTCGGGAAGAGCTCGGTGGCCGGACCCCATCAGCAGCAAGGACGATCGCAGTCCTCAGCCAGCCTTGGCTTCGAGACGACGAGCGTGCAGGATCGGTTCGGTGTAACCCGAGGGTTGCTCAATGCCGCTGAAGACGAGATCGCAGGCCGCCATAAACGCCGGACCGTCGTAGCCCGGGGCCATCGGGGTGTAGGCGGCGTCGGCCGCGTTCTGCGCGTCGACCTTCGCTGCCATGCGTCGCATCGTCTCGCTGACCTGGTCGTGGCTGACGACACCGTGGTGCAGCCAATTCGCCATGTGCTGTGACGAGATGCGGCACGTCGCCCGGTCTTCCATGAGCCCGACGTCGTTGATGTCGGGCACTTTGGAACAACCGACACCTTGATCGACCCAGCGGACGACGTAGCCCAGAATACCTTGGGCGTTGTTGTCGAGCTCGGCCTGGATCTCGGCGTCGGACCAGTTCGTGTCGGCGGCGACCGGGATCGTCATCAGTTGATCGAGGGTGGCCCGCTCTCCCCCAGCGGCGAGTTCGGTCTGGCGTTCGAGCACGTCGACTCGGTGATAGTGCGTCGCATGCAGCGTTGCCGCGGTCGGCGATGGCACCCACGCGCAGTTCGCCCCAGCGGTTGGGTGACCGATCTTCTGTTCGAGCATGTCGGCCATGAGGTCTGGGGCCGCCCACATGCCCTTGCCGATTTGGGCTTTGCCCCGTAGGCCACAGGCAAGACCGACGTCGACGTTCCAGTCTTCGTAGGAACCGATCCAGGTCTGGGCTTTCATATCGCTCTTGCGCACAAACGGGCCGGCCTGCATCGACGTATGGATCTCGTCGCCGGTGCGGTCGAGGAACCCGGTGTTGATGAAAGCGACGCGGTCCGAGGCGGCACGGATGCACTCCTTGAGGTTCAAGGTCGTGCGGCGCTCTTCGTCCATGATGCCCAGCTTCACGGTGTTGGCCGGCAGACCAAGCGTCTGTTCGACGAACGTGAAGATCTCGTCGGTGAAGGCAACCTCGGCGGGCCCGTGCATCTTCGGCTTCACCACATAGACCGAACCGTTGCGTGAGTTGCCGACGCCCGGCCGATCGAGATCGTGCTTGGCACACAGGGTCGTGATCATGGCGTCGAGCAAACCTTCGAACGCTTCGTTGCCATGTTCGTCGAGTACCGCCGGCGTGGTCATGAGGTGACCGACGTTGCGCACGAGCATGAGCGAGCGGCCGGGAAGCACAACGTCGCTGCCGTCGGGGGCCGTGATCGTGCGATCGGGTTCGAGCGCGCGGGTGAAGGTGTCATCGCCCTTCGTGACGGTCTCGGTGAGATCGCCCCGCATGAGGCCAAGCCAATTGCCGTAGGCGAGCGCTTTGTCTTCGGCGTCGACGGCAGCGATCGAATCTTCGCAGTCCATGATCGCCGTGATGGCGGCTTCGAGGTGGATGTCGGCGACATCGGCTCGGTCGGTCGCCCCGATCGAGTCGGTCGCGTCGACGCGGATCTGGACGTGCAGGCTGTGGTTGCGGAGGTAAATCGATGTCGGCGCGGCGGCATCGCCGGTGTACCCCGCGAACTGGCCGGGTTCGGCGAGAGCGGGGGACATCGCTCCGTCGATGACGGCGTACTGGTCGACGTTGGCGTGACTGCCATCGGCGAGCGGGCAAACGTCGTCGAGAAACTGGCGGCCCCAAGCGATCACGCGCTCACCTCGTGCCGGGTCGAACGGACCAGCCGGGGCCAGATCGCCAAGCGCGTCGGTTCCATACAGCGCGTCGTACAACGAACCCCAGCGAGCATTGGCGGCATTGAGAGCGTAACGAGCATTCATGACCGGCACGACCAACTGCGGACCCGGCGTCGTCGCGATCTCGGCGTCAACGTTCGCAGTACCAACCGAGAAGTCGGGCCCCTCGGGTTGCAGATACCCAAGCTCCTCTAAGAAACCCCGATAGGCGGCGGCATCGTGGGGCTGCCCGGCGCGATCTTTGTGCCATGCATCGATGGCGGCCTGCATCGTCGCTCGCGTGTCGAGCAGGTCGCGGTTACGAGGACCAAACTCGTTGACGAGCGTCGCGAGGCCCGACCAGAATGCCTCGGGTTCGACACCGGAATTCGGCAGGGCCTGTTCGATCAAGAACTTGTGCAGCGGCTCGCCGACACGGAGTGATCCAACGGGGATGTAAGAGGACGCGGGAGGGTTCATGAGCTACCAATTCTACTTCGCCCGCCCAGGCGCGCTCGCCGGCCCTATGACAGAAGGCGAATCGCAAACGGGTAGCGATAGTCGACGCCGTCGTTGCACTTGATGCCCGCGATGATCGGAAACACAAACCACGCGAGCAGCACAATCGGCAGCAGTACGAATCCGACCAGAATCAGCAGGGTCAGCGCGGCGACGAACGTGGCGATGAACCCCGTGATCCAAAAGTTGAGCGACTCGATTGCGGCACGCCGCACGTAGTCGTTTTCCTTGCCTTTCGTGAGCAGGATGACGAGCGGCACCAGGAACCCACCAATGCCCGACACCACGCCGAGCAGCTGACCAAGGTGAGCGAACATCGCCATCTGCCGATCTTCGGTGCTCACGCCAGCGCTCGCTCCGGCTGCCGCGGGGGCAGGGGCGAAGGGTGCTGGAGGTGTTGTTGCCGGCGGCGGCGGAATCGGCGCCGCGGCTGGCGATGGCATTGCAGATGCCGCCGGCTCACTTGGCGGAGCAATACCTGGCTCCGGGATTTGGTCTGATCCACCTGTAGTTTCCACTCCACACCTTCCTTCTGCTGTTTGATCTTAGGGGCCGCGCGGGTAGGTGCAAGCGCTCACTACGACAAGTTCCTTTTTCGCTCAGCGATTCTGTCCCGAGTCAGGTTTCTTGCCCAGGTTTCGGTTGGTTCGGTTTGACGGTTGGGGTTGGGTAGGTAGGTGTCGATTGGGCGGGCCCAGTCGAGTGTTTCGTGCGGGCGGATTTCGTCGTACTCGATCATGTAGTCGTTGACGTCTGCGGCGAGGTCGATGCCGTCGGCGATGTCGTGACGGTAAAGGCGTGCGTGTTTCAGCGATTCGTTCCAGCGCTCGACGACGCCGGCTGCCTCGGCCCACCCGAATGCTGCGCCGATCGACGGCTCGCTGGTGACTGCACATGGCATCTTCGCCCCCTGGTCGTCCCCGCAATCGAAAGCGAAGGTCGGCTACATCGGCCAAAAGTTCCGAGAACTTAGCACTTTCGGAAACAAACTTGGTGGACTAGGGTCTGTTGCTTATGTGGCTGATGTTGACAATGTTGTTTCGTCGTTCGCGCGACGGAACAGGAGAAGACGGCCGACATGTGCGTGTTACCCGTCTTCGCCAAACACTCACCCTCGCCATCGTCGTCCTGGCCGTAGCGGTCCCTACCCCCGCTACGGCCCAGGTCGACACGATCATCGGCACGACGGTGACGGTCGAGAACACGTTCACCTCGGCGAACGGCACCACGGTTGGTGGCGCCGGACCGATTGCCATCGACGAATCCGTCGAGTTTGCCGACTGCTGCTCCAACATCGTCACGTTCGACATCGACCTTGACCTCGACCGCATCACCATGACCTGGGTCGGCGACGCCGACCTTGCTCGAGTGATCGAAGCCGGCACGATCGACGAGTACACCTTCACGTTCGCCGATGCGAACTTCAAACGAGCCTTCGCCGACCAGAGCCAGCTGCTCGCCCCCGAGGTGACCTGGACCGACGACTCGATCACCCTCACCATCGCTGAAGGCGACGAGGTCGGACCGGGTCGCGACATCGTTGTGATCGTCACCCCGTTCGCCCCGAATCTCGACGGCGTCACAGCGGGTGATGCTGCGGCGATCGACGAGTCCGGGGGTGACGCTGGCTCCGATGCTGAGGCGGTCAACGGGTCCACACCCGCTCGGCTCCCCCGGACCGGTTCGTCCGATACCGCATGGCTGGCGGTCGTCGCGATCGCCCTGCTCGGCCTCGGCCTCATCACCTCCGGCACCAGCCTGCGCTCACGGTCTTCCTAGCGCCAGTTCGCTGCTAGCAGACCTACTTCGACTTGAGGCGAGCGAACTCCAGTGAGAACCCATCGGTTAGTCGTTGGGGCGATGACGCGCCGTTCTAGGGCATGTTTTGAGGTGCACTCCCCCGAAAATCGCCTTACGCACGGATAATGGGAATCATCCGTGCGTTCGATTGAGTCGCTAAGAGCGCTGCTACCCGCGTGAAACGCGGCGAATGTTTTCGCTAGCGGCCACCCATCTATCGGCGAACCACCAGATCCCGCCCACAGCGTGGCGTAGGTTCGGCAATCCAAGGATCACGACCGCGCGCAGAACGCGGTTAAGGAGCTTTCAGAGACATTGCTTCAATGAAACTAGCGGCGGCGCTTGCGCTCAAGTTGGATCCGAATTGTCATAGCCAGGAGGAAGAACCGAGGCCCGCTCCAGAGTGTCTTGGGTGGCGGAACCCTCAACTCCGGGATTTGTTGAACCGACGCGGAGCAGGACGGATTGACCCAGATACTGCTATCGGGCCTTGTCGACAGCATTCCTCGGTCGACCTCCAGGCTCATTTGTCGATGGTGACGGCACCGACGACCTTCCTGTACCCGTTAGTTGAGAGTGACACCCCTGGCTGGTCAGGATATGGCGACGAGTGCTGAAGCGACCTTCTCGAGAGCAGCAATTGCTGGTGCGGATGGATCGACGTCGAGTGGTGACAGGCCTTGCCGGTCGGCACGATCGACAACATCATCAGCTGGCACGCTCATGACAGTGTGTCCGCCAAACACCGCCGTAATGCGAGCTAGGTCTTCGTCGTCGGCGACCTTGTTCGCGACGATGACTATGCGGCCTTGACGTCGTTCGGCAGCGACCTCGACGGCTCGTTGTGCAACGTCGATCGAACGCGGCGTGGGCTCTACCACGACGACTGTTGCGTCGATTGAGGCATTTTCAAGTCGGGTCAGCGTGCCGATTCCTGCTTCGAGGTCGGCGACGATCACTACGTCATCTGCGGGTACGGAGCTGAGCAACTGCTCAGCTGAAAGTCCACATCACGGTCAATCCGGTTCGGGGTTCTCGATGCGCGTGATGACTGACAAACGAACACCGTCGGGGGCATCTGCGCCGTAGCGATCAAGAATTTGATCCCATGTAGGCGCGTGTTCTGTTTCTCCAGCGTCGACTTCTTCGCGGAGCGTGAGTAGGCGCTCAGTCTCGGTGTCGCCAACCCCTAAGGACAGGCCCAAGTTGGGGTTGGTGTCGCAGTCAAGCGCTACCACGACGTGTCCTGATCGAGAGAGTGTTCGGGCCAAGACAGCACTCGTCGTTGTCTTGCCGGACCCGCCTTTGCCGACGACGGCGATCTTCATGTGCGCACCTTCTTGTCTTGCAGCAACATAGTAGAGCTCTCGTAGGTCGCAATGATGTGATCGAGCAGCGCGTTCACCGCGCCCACAAATGCCAGCGAGTCTTTGCCATCGAGTGGAGAACGCCCGTGTCGGTCGTTGCCGTAGACCGCAGCGTCGAGCGGAATAGCAGCGGAAACAAGTCTGCCAAGACGTTCTTCGATGCGCCGAACATCAGATTCATCACCGACCTTGTTGGCCACAAGCAAGAGTTGGCGGGGCGCCCAGTCTGCATTGGACAGATTCAGCAGCCGCTTCGCAGCATGAAGCGATTTGGTGCTCGGTTCCACCACCACGATGACCGTGTCGGCGTATTTAGCCCATCCGAACATCGCCTGGCGGGTGCCTCCGGGTAGGTCGCCGACCAGATGCCAGGCCGTGGGGTCGATCTCACGAACAACTTGGCTCCAGGCTGATTGGGCTCGTCGCATGGTCGAGATATGACCGCGTGTGTTGCCAAATTGCAAATACCGGACGTTGTCGGGGCAGACCACAGCGTATTTGTCAACGAGGGCTTGTGGCGTAAGATCGGGCCGTAGTTCCCATTGGTTGCTGCCGTTGGTCTGTTCCACAACAACGTCGTCGGGGATTGGGGCGTCGTCGACTGCAATACCCAGGGCATAGGGCATTCCAGGTAGTGGGTCGGAGTCGATTGCAAGTACCGGCTGGCCTCGCCTGGCGAGTAGCCGTGCCAGAGTCCCAGCGATCGACGATTTGCCGGCTCCGCCTTTGCCGACGAATGCGATTCGCATGCGGACGGCAACGCGTTCCGTGTAGGTGCCGTTCATTTGGGGCCCGTTATCCGACGTAGGTCAGGTCAGAGGTGCCGTCGGCTACTTCGGTCAAGATGTCTCCCAGTGTGCGGAAGACTCCGCCAATGCTTGCGGCATCCTCAGCTGAGACCCCACGGGCCTCGCTAGAGAAAGGTCAAAGCGAGACCATCACTGGCCCATCGATGGTGTCACTCACCTTTGTCCGGATGTCGTCGCCGGCATCGTCGTTAGGCAGCACATCGAGATCGGTGACATCGACGGCCATGCCAGCCAACCTGACTTCAGAATCGAGACCGGCCTTAGAGGCAACAGTGGCGAAGTGATATGCACGGAAGAAGGCCCCCGTGTCGCAGCGAGGATCAGCGGAGCAAAAGAAGATCAGTTTCTTGCGAGGCATAACTACTATCTTGCCACGTCGTGCTATCGCAGCGCTGATTAACTTGGACCCGTCGAGTGCCACCCTCGCTCACCTACGGCGTCGTCGAATCACACGTTCTTCGGCGCTTCGAACCAACGCATTGACTGCGAGACTGAGAGCACCAGCGATAACGATGAGTGCGAACACCCGAGCCGGCTGGAAGGTGCGCTGGGCGTCGCCGACCAAGGCTCCAATTCCGTTGACTGCGGTCAGATATTCCACCAAGAGTGTGATGACAAGGGCGACAGGTGTTGCGACACGAATGCCAAGAATCACCGAGGGCGTCACCGACGGCAGCAGCACACTGAACAACGTTCGGGTCTTGGACAAGCGAAGCGAGCGAGCGGTGTCTCGCAACAACGGGTTGAGCTCGCGCACGCCCGAACTCGTGTTCAGTAAGATCGGCCAAACCGCAGCCAGTGCGACGACCACGACCTTCATCGTCTCGTCGAATCCAAGCAAAAGGGTGGCGACTGGCACGATTGCAGCCGGCGGGAGCGCGCGGGCAAATTCGAAGGTCGGAGCAGTCGCTCGCCCAACGACCCTCGATGCACCGACGGCTAAACCTAGAGCCACACCTGTGATCGTTGCGACAGTCAAGCCGAGTCCGAATGTCCGCAGCGTGTCGACGAGTGCGGGAACGATTGCCGCGCTCTGGCCGCGTTCAACCAGCGCTGGCCACCACGACGAAGGCGCTGGATAGAAGGGTGAGTCTGCTGACCCGACCAGCTCCCATCCAACGAGCACAAGAAACAGCAAAAGCAGCCCTGGCAGCGAACCCAAGCGAACCCTCTCGACCAGTCGCCGCATCACCACGAGGAATCCCTGCGCGCCCGATCACCCGGCATCAGACCTTTGGCAACGGCACCGAGCGCTGCATTCAGAACGACGCCTAGGAGACCTGCCGTGATCACGTAGGTGAACATGAGAGCTGGTTGGAGCGACTGTCGAGCACTGATGAGCCCATTGCCGAGCCCGGCCGGATTTCCCACGATCTCGGCAACGATCGCCAAAACGAGACAAAGCGACAGCGCTAATCTCAAGCCGACCATCACCGACGGAAGCGCCGCCGGGAACACGATCTTCTGCACCATCGCTCGCGGCGACAAGCCGAGCATGGTCCCGACGTCACGCAGCTCGGGCGCCACTTTTTGGACCCCACCCATGGTGTTGACAAGCACCGGCCAGATTCCACCGAAGGTCACGAGCACCAACTCCATCTTCAAGGAAAAGCCAAAAATGAGCAGCGCTGCCGGGGCCAACGTGATTGGGGGAATCGCCCGCGTGACCTCGAAGCTTGTCATCGAGTACCGATACGCGATCGGTGAGAGACCCAGTAGCAGACCAAGTCCAAGCCCAACCAAGCTCGCTACAGACCACCCGAGCAGCGTCACACCAACGGTATGCAGGGTACGTCCTATGAGTTGTCCATCGAATACCGCGCTTTGGGCGGCCGCTGCGATCTCGGACGGGGCAGGCAGGAACTGCACTTCAGCGATCTTGGAACGAACCATCAGTTCCCACGCGCCCGCGAGCGTCACCAACACCGAGAGGCCGAGCGCATCGGCGAAGCCGCTGCGATTCAACCCCTCATCGCGTCCCAAAGATCACCTCGTGTAGCTCATGACGGGCACTGAGAAATTCGACTGACTCACGCGTGCGGAGTTGCGCCCTAGGTCGGGGACAGTCGACCACAATCTCTGCCTCGATCCGAGCTGGGGTTCCATCGAGCACGAGCACTCGGTCGCTGAGATACAGCGCCTCATCGATGTCGTGAGTTACGAACACGACGGTCATTTCCGTCGCGGCCACGATGTCCAGCAGCTGATCTTCGAGGTCAGATTTCGTCAACGCGTCTAGGGCGCCGAAAGGTTCATCCATCAGAAACGCAGCCGGGCGCGAGGCTAACGCTCTCGCGAGTTGCACCCGTTGCTGCATGCCCCCCGAGAGCTCGAATGGTCGATCGTTTGCGCGATCGCCTAGTCCGACCATCTCCAGGGTTTCTGCAATCCGAGTTTCGCGTTCTTGTTTCGACAGCTGCCCTTCGAGTGGCAGCGCGACGTTTCGGGCGACGGTGCGCCAGGGCAACAGCGAGTTGGTGTAGTCCTGAAACACAAGGCTGACACCATCAGGTGGGCCTGCAACCTGCTTACCGCCGAACGACACACTGGAGTCAGGCGAGGGCTCTTGCAGTCCGGCGAGGATCCGCAGCAACGTCGTCTTGCCGACCCCGGATCGGCCCATGATCGAGACGAACTCGCACTTCCCTACCGTGAACGAGACATCGTCGAGCACCACCCGGCGAGCGCCCCGACGCGAACCTACTTCAGCGCGGAGGTTGGTGCATTCGTAGCTCGCTTGCATGTCAACCAGCCGCGCTCTCTGTTGTAGGCCGCGCTGCACGTGCGGTGCGGCCTCGTTTGGCGATGTTAACCAGCCAACACCAGTTCGTTGACGTCGATCTCGCCTTCGAACTGATTAAGTGCAACGAGTACATCGACCCAGCGACCAAGATCATCGGTGCGGATGTCGAGATCGAACGTTGGTAGCGAAACGCTGACTGCGACAGGGTCAGGCATGCCGGTGTACCCCTGCAGAACTGCGCGAGCATCCTCTTCGTTCGACTCCACGAATGCTTGTGCCTGGGCAAGTGCCGCCGCAAACCCTGCTACTGCATCGGGGTTGTTAGTCGCCCACTCTCCGTTGGCGACCCAGAAGTTGGTAGCGAGCGGCAGCCCAATGGATGCGAATGGATCACCAATAGACGTGTTGCCCATGCCGACGAGGGCGGAAGCGAACGGTTCGAGAGCTTCGGCTGCGTCGACCTGGCCGGCCTTGAACTGGTCGACGGTGGCCGGTGGTGGCACCTGCACACCTTCGATCGATGCCGGATCGATTCCTTCTTGTTGCGCCCAGTACAGCGTTGCAACGTGAATGACGCCGCTTAGCGTCGGGCTGCTCACGCGCTTGCCCGCAAGATCGGTGACGCCTTCGATACCAGAATCTGCTGGCACGACTACTCGAACGAAGGGATTGTCCTCGGTATCGATGGTGTTGCCTAGGATCTGGACAATATCGAGACCCGAGTCGGCGGCGCGGATCAGGTCAGTAGAGGTTCCGAGCGATATCTCGAGCTGCTGGCCCAAGGTCGGGATGACGGCCGAAATGTTCGCGGTCGGGGTGAGTTCTACGTCAAGGTTGTTCTCGGCGAAGAAGCCCTGCTCTTGCGCGACATTGACAAGTAGCCCAGTGGTAGCGGGCACGAATGCGAGCCGGATCTGGGTTGGTTCCGGCTCGGCAGTCGGTTCAGGCACAGCAGTCGGTTCAGGCACAGCAGTCGGCTCGGGAACAGCAGTCGGCTCGGGAACAGCAGTCGGCTCGGGAACATCAGTCGATTCGGCTTCGACCTCGGTTGCACTCTCTTCAGGCGCAGGCTCAGTGGTGGCGGCTGTTGTTTCTTCTGCCGTTGTCGTGTCGGCAGCGTCATCGGAGCTACCACAAGCGCTGGCAACCAGCAGTGCTACCACAAGTGCAAGCACACGAATTACTAGCGATTTTTGCGATCTGAACACAGTTCCCCCAAAATGATTTCATGCACAGTACAACAAGGGTGAACCCACGACAACGAAGATGAACCCTCAATGCGGGTCAGCCTGCGTTGCCTTCTGTGCTTGTACGAGGCGCGACTATATTCGATGCGTTCTGGCCTGTCACTAGATGTATTTCGCAGCTACTTATGGAAGAACCGTGGCCATAACGCCAGTGTTCTAAAGCACCGAGGCGCAGAAGTTTCAGCTGCGGTCGGCGATTGCCTCGGCACGATCAGCGACTCCGCCAAGAGCTCCCGAGATCGTGACGAGTTGCTCGTTGATCTTGGTGACGCTCGGGCCGATTGTCGAGCACTGGGTCTCAACCGCTCGCACACCGAACGTGATCTTCCCGAGGAACCTCGACGTATTGTGCAGCGACTTGGAGATCTGAATCAGGTAGTAGACAAGCGCAGCGACCACAAGCAAGATTTCGATCACCGTGAGCGTGATCAGGAGCGTACGCATAGTCAGTTCCCGCGGTTTTCGTTGTTCTGGACCGAGGCCAAAAGGGCATCGTGCTTGAGCGCTTCTTCGGTCAGCCGATCAAGTCGAACCGACGTTTGCGTGAGCATCCAGGTGGTTGCCGTGTTGCGTGCCACAGGTTTGGCTGACTCCCAAATGGCTTCGACGCCGGCTTCGATCCGGCGCGTCTTATCAAGGAACGTTTGCAGCAGTACTACGGCAACGATCGCAACCACGAGGCCGATAGCCAAGGTGATCCACCAAAGACTTTCGTTGCTCATGCAGCACCCCCGGCGGATTCGAGATATTCACGCGCGGCCTTGGCCGACTTAGTGATGTCACCAACGCTGCGATTCACCGCGTCGACATTCCACAATCCGTCGGTGTGGCCTTCGGCCTCCTTGAAGGCCTCGACGATTGATGCGGCCTTGTCTCCGGCTCGAGAAACTCCACGGATCATCAACAGCAACAACGCGACAACGATAAGGACAAAGAGCAAGCCGACTCCCCACCCGATCCACCAACCAGAACTGACGGCGAGCATCAGACCTCTTCCACTGTTGTGAGTGCGTAGTTGATCAATGTGTCGTTGAGCTCAACGCCATGAACATCGCTTGCGTGGGCCGCGACTTTCGCGACCAATTCTTCGGCAGAGTCTGCCTTCGTAACCGACTTACAGTCGATTAAACCAACGTGACTTCAACGAAATTCGAGGCTCATGCCGCACTCTCATCAATCTTTGAGACGTCATCCACGAGGTCACCGAGTGCGCCAGCTACGGCACTTAAGTTGGCGCCCATGGATTCGGTGAGGTCGTTAATTGGCTTTGTCTGGTGTGCGATTGCTCGAACCCCAAAGGTGATCTTTCCCAGCTGATCATTGACGTGATTCAGGACCAGGATGACGCGAACCAGATAGCTGGCGACTGCTAACAAGAGAACGACGACCAGGATGACGGTGACCCATGCAACGAGCGGCACTAAGACACCATCCGTCGTAGAGCCGTCACATACCGAACGGCCTCGCCGGTGATGCCTTGGATCGATGCGTCGGTATCGATCAGTGCCGGGACAGGAACGAGATGTCCGGTGAGCTTGACACCATGTTCGAGAACATCGTCTGAGTAGGCCTGAATCTCAGTTGCGGGGCGAATAACGCGATTCGCGAGCAAGATGACGAGCGGTACAACGATGAACAAGATGACGGCGTTAGCAAGCCACCACAACATGTCTACTTACCCCCTGTAAGTGCTGCGAATCCAGCGGGTCTCCGCTCGCCAGATCATAGGTGACCATACTAGGTGCTGTCTACATGTAGTGCCAGCACATAGGGCTAGCGGCGGTGTGGGTCGGCGAGGTCGAGCGACCGCAGTGATGCGGGCGCAATTCGTTCGAGCATTCCGGTGCTGGACTCGAGGACGAGAAATCCATCGCTGTCGACTGCGGTTGCGCGCCCGCGAGCCTCGCCGCGTGGCAGGAGCTTGGCCAGCACGAGCTGGTCGATGATCTGGCATCGGTCGTTGAATGCTTCGAGTAGCGCAACCGGATCTTGCTCGATCTGCGCAATCGAACTTTGCACCGCGTCAGCAATGGTGCTGACCAGTTCGGTGCCGTTGCACTCGATGCCTTCGATCTGCAGCGGTCGCAGATCTACACGCACGGCAATGACTGCGTGATCGATAGCACCCGGGCGGAGTTGCACGAGAACGTTGAGGAAACACGATGGTTCGTTATGGGCCGAGACAACGACGCGATCAGGCCAAATGGCGCCGTGCTCGGTTCCGGTCGCAACGGTGAACGCTTCGGCCACGGCGAGCCCGGCGACGGCCCACAGCAGCGCTTCCTGCATGGGCGCGATGTTGGGGCGCACCACGATGGCCATGCTGAGGGACTCGGCGCCCCCGAGTGTCCACGGCACTCCCCCACGCAATCGACCCGATACCTCGGTATCGGCTAGCACGACACTTCCGGCGACCGCATCCTCGGTGCGAGCCCACGCCGAAGCCAGAGCCTCGACCGACATGGCAACGTCATAACTTCGCTGCTCGGGCTCACTCACTTCGACTCACCAGCGGGTGCACCCGATCGATGCGCCAGACACCGTCGACTTCGGAGACGGTAAGCGAGCCAGCCGCCCAGGCTCCAGCGCCAAAGCTCGCCGGACATTCAAGCTCGATCTCGAAAGATCCGTCGGCTGAGGGCACCGGGTCTCCGGTTGGGTGAATATCCTCGAGGCTCACCGACGCAAAGTCAACGCGCAGGCCATGCACAAGACCGGTAAGGAATGTGTCTCGCTCGTCAAGTGGGCTCGTTCCGAGTCGCAGGCGCTGAGCTTGCAGTGGGTCGAGGCCACGACGCGCCCCTGCCTCAAGAACGTGTTCACGTCCGGTCGGACTCAGCATCTCCCACACTTGTCGGTGCTCGCCCCACAGGATCGCGTTGAGAAACCGACTCGCTACCGATTCGGCATCGGCACTCATGGACGGTCCCAGCCAATCTCTTCGAGGATGTCTCGAACTCGGATCCGTTGCGGGCCGAAGAGCTTGACGTTGATTGCTTCGTCCAAGATGAAGTCGGCGGCGCGCTGGTCGTGCGGGTCGAGCATGCTGTGCGCACGAAGCTGAGCTTGCAGCGCGCTCTCGAGCAGCGAGTCCGGGAGCTCCATCAGCACGGCGATCATTGTTTGCAGCGTCGCAACAAACGAGGCGGCAGGTTGGGTGATCATCGCAAAACAAAACGCGGTGAGCCGCGCTTGACGGTTCTCTTCGGGAAGACGTTCCAACGGGATGAAGCGCTGTCGCAGAAACATCAGCCGCTCGTCGTCTGTCATCGACCCGGCGAGGCTTGTGATGTGGTCGGCACGCGTTGCGCCTGGAGTCAACTGGTTGAGCTGAGCCTCGACCGTTTCGGCATTTCGGAACGCCTCTTGCCAATGAGCCTGATGGATCCGTGGGTCGAAGAGATTGAGTGCGTCCTCGTAATACGCCAGCGCTCGTTGTTTGGACTCGACGTCGTCGCGCTCGGCGAGCGCATGACCCAAGTTGTGCTTGGCGATCGCATGGTGCATTGGAAACCCGACCGACGTGAAGATCGTAAGACAGCGCTCAAAAGACTGGATCGCCTCGTCGATGTACGTCTGAGAGTTGGCGGCATCGAGTGTGGCGAGAGCCTTCAAGGCCACGCCAAGACTGTGATCGATCAGCCCGGTGTGCATCGTTGACGGTGTACTTCGGGCCATTTGTGCTGCCTTTCGCAGCACCTCTACCGAAGCTGTGGAACCCTGCAGGCCGCCGCTGGCCAAGTGGGCTTGACCCAGATTGTGTCTCGTTGCGAGCTGGGTGCGAATATCCTCGTCGGTCTCACTGCCCACCAGGCTCAGCGAACGGCCAAAGGCAGTGATCGACTCGTCGTACTGTCCACCTTCGGAAAGCACGAGACCCAGGTTGTTCCATACCGAGGCCTCCTCGAACTCGACGCCTCGATCGGCCATGAGCATCAACGATTCTCGAAAGAGTCGGGCCGCGGTGCTTAGGTCGCCGAGCAGGCGGTGAGCTGAGCCTGCGGCATTGATTATGCGAGCGTGTTCCACCGGAGCGCGGTTCGCTGTCAGGACTTGCGCAGCCTTTTGGTACAGCTCGAGCGCACTGCGCATAGCCGCCTCGGGATGAACGGTTGGTTGTTCCGCCGTTGCCATTCCCAGCCGATAGGCAGCGGTCGCCCAAGCGAGTGGATCGGCCATACGATCAATGGCTTCTAAACGCTCGGTGAGCACCAACACGGATTCAGCCGGAGACCGGGCGCTCGGCTGCTCGTTCGTCATCAGCCCTGCTCAGCAGACGCTGCTGCAATCAACGAGGTAACACATTGGTTGATCTCGTCGATCGCTACATCGATGGCGTTTTCGACCACGGGCGACATCCCAATGTGCATCGTGTCAGCATCGACCGGCTGCACACCAACCATTCGCACGACCGCTGGTAAGACGCCGAGTGCTCGGGCCACCATCAGCGAACGCTCAGGCGTAGCGAGATGCATATCAGCCAGCAGGTCGTACTTGGTGTTGTGATCAAGCTGATGCACATCGATCACCTCGTAGTCGATGGTCATGACGGTGCCTGCAGGACGCTCCCGGTCGACGGTGTCGACAACAATGACGGCGTCGAAGCCTTCCTGAAGGTCTGACACGAGTTGAATGCCAGCGATACCGGTTTCGACGACAGTCACGGCGTGATGCTGTTCAGCAGCCATCAGGCGTTTAGCGACTTCTACGCCAAATGCATCGTCACCCCGAAGCACGTTGCCGACGCCGGCAACCAGGATTTTCATGGCGTCGAGCGCAGTATCTCGGCGGCACGTAACGAGTATCCGTGCACGACCCACCAGGCAACGTAGTTCTCGAAGGTCGCCCAGTCGGTTGCGCTGATTTGGTCCTGCCACTGATCGGCACGCTTGTCGATCTCGGTACTAATCACCCGGTCGAGCAGAGCTTCGACAAGCGCCGGGTCGAGAAGCCGAGTTCCGGCAACATTGCCGCTGCGGACCTCGTCAGAAAGTCGGACGGTGTCGTGGGCAAGCGGCACTAGCGCCTCTGTCAGCCCGTCGGTTTCGGGTAGTCGGCCGCAATCTGCTTCTTCGACGCGTCGAATGCAGTAACCAACGAGCAGTGCCGTGCCAGCCCAATCAGCAAACTCGGGCATCGGTTGCGTGCGTTTCTCTTCGGCCACCATCTGGTCGCGGTACACCGCCGCAGTCACGGTCAGCGGGTGCGCTTGGGCCAGAGCCCGCGCTTTGAAGGTCAGGTCATCGACGCGATCGTCGAAATCAACCATCGCCCCGACCCTTGATCTGCAGGCCGCTGGTCACCGAGCCCGTCGGCGATCCAGTCATTGGTGGCGGGTGGGCCTCGGCGGTCATCTCTTCGACCTCGATGCGTCGGAAATCCCCCCAATGTTTTTGCAGGGCTGTTTCGACGCGTTCGATAATCGTGGCATCAGCTGCGGTACAGCCGTCGCAGCTGCCGTGGAGCTTGAGGCGAACGACACCGTCTTCGATGTTTACGACCTCCATGTCGCCACCGTGGGAATGCAGGTAGGGCCGAACTTCGCCCAGCGCAGTCTGGACTGCTAGCCGAGCGGCTTCGATATCGGTCGCACCACCAAGCCCGTAGGCGTTAAGCAACGAGCCAACAATCGGGTCTGCGGCAAAGGACTCAAGCAAGATGTCGCCGCGCCAGTCACGGACCATCTCAACCATGCGTCCAACGCCATTTGCATGGAATACGTCGATCCAGTCGAGAAGTTCGCCGGCCGTTTCCACGACGTTGGCATCATCGTGAGCAGTGAGCGCCTCGGCTAACTCGGCGATTCGGGGCAAGACCTGGTCGAACTCGAGACGTTCCTCGCCCCGGCTCAAAGTTCTTGCCTCACAAGCGCTAACACCGCGTCGACCGTACCTTCTACAACGTCGGAAAACCCGAGGCCGAAGGTGTCGTCTTCGGGTTCAACTTCGATGACAACGGTGTCGTCGGGGAACGCTCCGTAGTAGCGAGCGACCGCAAGCGTGTGGTCAAGATCAATGATCCCCTGAGCCGCTTCGGAAATCCGCTCGTGAGCCTCGTCGCCGCTAGGTGGCGTGAGATCTAGGTCGTAGCGACGAATCGTGCCCGGCGGATCGACGTGCCGGGGCATGCACCCAACCAACACGACTTTGCACGGCCGGACCTCTTGCAAGCGATCAAGAACCCGGTGAGCGGCATACGACATGTCCTCGATCACGACGTGATCAGGCCAGTCATGATGAGCAACCCGGTTGACCCACTGCGTGCCGTAGTCAAGATCTCGCAGCCATGGCAGACCAACCCCGCCAACCAATATTTGATCGGTTTGCTTATCAGGCAGCACGTAGGTGCGGGTGTTGTCGATTGTCGGGTCGGGAACGGTCAGACCCGTGATGATCAGGTCACCAAGCGGACGACGTCCTGTGGCCGACCCTGCAGACGCGTCGCTAACAGGCATTGACAGCCATTCTTACGATGTGCCCGCTACTCGAGCGTGCAACTGCACGAGTTCACCTCGCGGGTGATGATGCCCCGCCCAGTATCCATGTGCGTGGTGCACGGCATGCACGGGTCGAAGCTGCGGATAGCTCGCAAAATGTCGATGCCCTTGATGTTGTCCTCGGACACACTCTCAAGGATCGGGGTATCAACAATCGCTTCTTCGTACGGACCGGGCTCACCAAACGGGTCGCGAGGTGCAGCGTTCCAGGTAGAAGGCGTGTTGATTTGGTAGTTGAGCAACTTACCTTTGTCCATGTGCAGGTGATGGCTGAGGTAGCCACGGCCAGCTTCCCAGAAGCCATAGCCGACTCGCTCGTCTTGTGGAACTTTGAACGAGGTCGACGTCTTGGTTTCGCCCTTGCGCCAGTACTCAAACGCCTGCATCAGGTTGATCATGCCGATCGCTGCGGTGAAGGCCACGCCATAGGCGCGACCGCGGTTGCGTTCGAGAGCATTGAGCTTCTTCGGGATCCTCCAATCAAGCACCATCTCTGGCAGCTCGTGCTTGGGCATGACCATGCGAAGTCCGTCACCGGTGGAGTTCAGGAAATCGTTTGGCTTCAAGTTATCGGCGAGCGCGGTGGTCCACATGCGCCCGTAGACACCGCTTTCCATCGACATGCGGTCCCAGCGAGGAGCGGTATCCCACGTGTACTTCTCTTTGAAGTTCTTGCCCTCGGGCCGAGGGATCGTGACCTTATTCATCATGTGGTACGGGCTCAGCGGGTTCCCGAGCGGATCAGTTTCGAAGGCAACGGGGCCCTTCTTGGTCCAGTCCTCGTAGAAACTGTGCTCGACAAACTCTTCGATACCCATGTTGATGCGGGTGAGGTCGGACGTGACGAGCTTGCCGTCGATGATGACGCCCGGTGCTGAGTAGCGAGCATTGCCCCAGGTGTCAATGTTCTTGTACGTGGCGTCGTAGACCTCGGGGTCGTCCCAGATGCCGGTTTGGATCATGTTCGACGGACGAAGGCCAACGAGTTCGTAGTCGGGGTTCGCTTCGATGAAGAAGTCACAGATGTCATCCCACCAGCCAGCGAGTCGCTTGGCGTAGTCGAAGATCTTGGCGAGCTGGGCATAGAACTCGTTGAACGTTGATGTGGTGATCGTGGTCGAGACGCCGCCAGGAACCAGCGTGGACGGGTGCGGGAACTTGCCGAACATCAGCGTGCACATGATGCGGCCAATGCGGGTGTACTCGAGCGCTTCGAGGTAGATCTCACCCTCGAGCGGGTTCATGGCGTCCATGATGTCTTTGACCGTCTTGTACCCATGCACATGGGCGTGCTTTGCCGGCGTCTTCTCGGCGAGTGTGACGAGTTCCGGGTTGGTCATCGACACGAGGGCGGTCGAGTAGTCGGGTCCAGCCAGCAGGCCCAGGTGAATTGGGTGGTCGTAGAACATTTCGGCGACTTCGCCGAGGTTGCGAACCACAACACCGAGCGGTGGCGGCGTGATGCCGAACGCTTGCTCGATTGCGAGCGACGAGCAGGTCGAGTGAACGCCGCCGCAAACGCCGCAGGCTCGTGAGCTAATGTCGATCGCGTCACGAGGATCGCGTCCTTGCAGAATGATCTCGTAGCCGCGGAAGAGCATGGCCATCGAGTAGGCATCGACGGCCTTCTTGTTCTCAAGATCGAGCGTGCAATGCACTGCAAGCGCACCAGCAACGCGAGTAACCGGGTCGATACTCCACTCTTTGAGCCGTGGTGGCGCTGAACTCGGTGATGCACCACCTGATGCAGCGTCGGGGCGCACGTACTGTTTGATCGGGCTCGACTTAACCGCGAAGGGATCGCCCGAGCCGGAAACCAGCTTGGCCTTGCCGTTGCTGTCGAACTCGATCGGAAGATTCTTAAAACACATTCTGCTGCTTACCTGTCTGCGCCGTCATTGAAATGTTGAACCTTGCTGTAAAAGCGATGCACGGTCTTCTCTGCACCCACTGCTTGATTCTTATGGCGCGCCCAACCGCTGGGTAGTTCATCGTCGGTCCACCGGGTCGACCGCTGCTTGTCATGCATCGTGAGCTTGCGGACCCGGCGAATGAACCCGCCGACAGCGCGGCTGGTGGTGCCGCTGATGAAGGAACCGGGAGGCGCCGCATAGAAGGGACTGAACTTGTCAGGGAAGCCAGGCATGGTGCAGCCAATACAGATGCCTCCCATATTCATGCAGCCGCCGTGACCGTCGACGATGCCACGCTCGGCAATGTTGCATTGCACGACGGGGCCCCAACATCCGAGCTCAACCAGGCACTCTTTGTCGCCGTACTCTTCGGCGAAGACGCCCTCTTCGTAGTAGCCAGCGCGTGGACAGTGACGATGCACGGTCTCGGTGAACAGCCATGCCGGGCGCCCAAGTTCATCGAACTCGGGCAGGGGTGCGAGGCCATTGAGAAACAACAGTGCGGCTGCGGCGGTCTCGATAATGTTGTCGCCAACCGGTGAGCAGCCGGGCACGTTGATGACGGGCAGGCCGAGCGTCGAGCGATAGTCCTTGCCGAGGTGGTCCATGACCCCCATGGCATTCGTTGGGTTGTTCGCAGCTGCCGGAATACCACCCCAGGTGGCACAGGTGCCAACGGCGACGACTGCAGCGGCCTTGGGCGCCATGCGATCGAGCCACTCGAGGCTGGTTATCTGTCGACCGGTTTCGCGATCTTCGCCAAGGCCCATCCAATACCCGTCGCCAGAATAGGTCTCGTCCATGATCGAGCCTTCCCAGCAGATCAGAAACGGAGCGTCGAGCTCGCCCGCCGCAGCCATGCGAAGGTTCTCGGTCCATTCTGCGCCCGACTCAACCGACACGACGGTGTGAATCAACTCAACCCGGGGCAAACCAGGAACGCGTCCGAGCAGCAGATCCTCAAGTCGAGGGTGCGTTGCTCCCGTCACCGCGATCGTGCAACCGTCGCATGACGCTCCGACGATCCAGAACAGGTACACCTTTTCAAGGGGGCTGCGATAGATGTCGTTGCTTGGTTCAAACAACGTGCTTCGCAGCGCAATAGGCGCCAACGGGTCTGCCGGATCGGTGATGAGTGGCATCAACTCATTGTCGCTGTGTCGATGCTCGGGCACCTTCGTGTACTGCGCCATGAGATCTCCAAAACAATGGTCTAGGCCGAGGCTAGGTGTAGTATACACACAGCTCAGATTCATTCGAATTGACTGCAGAACCAACAAATCTCGATGAACGCTCCAGACGAAAACTCCACCCTTGCTGCACCGAAGTCTTCGGCGCTTCAGATGCTGTACTGGCGCAGCGAGATCCTGCAAGTCATGTACTGGCTGCGTGGCGAAGGCTTCGGCGACATCGTCGATGCACCGATGATTGAACGCTTCCTTGGGGTCGATGCCCGCAACGGCATTGGGTATCTCGAACGGCTCGTCGAAGAGGGCTACCTGACTGCCGACGGCAGCTTCTTTGGCTTATCAGAGTTCGGCCTCAAGCAAGGGGCACGCGAGTTCGCCGACTCGTTCACCGAACTAACCAAGCCCGCCCACGGCGAATGCAGCGGCGACTGCTGGTGTCACGCGTCAGTCGACGAGGCCGACGCGTGTATGGCTCATCGCGTCGAGCACAACCACGCCATGGACGAAAAGCACATGAACGCAAGCGGGCAAATGAACCCTGGCGGGCATGGACATTCCCACGATCATGATCACGGCCATGGCCACAACTAACAAGAGCAACAAGTCCGAAACAAAGGCAGCCAGCGCACTGCCGCGCCGATTCCTACGCCAGCTCCTGTTCCTGGCTCTTGGTCGCGAAGAACGGTCCTATGGCTACGAGCTTGCCGAGGCAATCCGACAATACGGGTTGAGCATCGACATGGCCGCCGTGTACCGCGAGCTGCGAAGCATGGAACAGCGCGATCTGCTCACCTCAGAATGGGAACCCTCAAGCAACGGGCCCGAACGGCGGGTCTACTTCATGACCGCCGCCGGACATATCGCTCGGGCCGAAGCTATTGCGCAGCTGCAAGAAGCTCGAGACTGCTTATCGGCCGCACTCGAAGACGCAGCCGGCACATGAAGCTTGCCATTGCGGGCAAGGGAGGCGCGGGCAAGACCACGTTCTCCGCGACCGCAGCACGATTGCTCGCTCGCAAGGGCCATCCCGTTGTCGCAATCGACGCTGATACAAACCCCAATCTGCATTTGGCGCTCGGCGTATCGACGCACGATGTGCAGCAGGTTCCGTTCCCGCCGACATCGCTCGTGTCTCGCGCCTTTAATGGACCTGCACTAACTCAACCACTCGATGAGGTGCTCGATCGACACACCATCACCGCCCCCGACGGAGTGCGCCTGCTGCGAATGGGCATGCCCGAGCACGCCGACGAAGGTTGTCTCTGTTCGGCTCACGCCGTCGTGTCAGCATTGCTGGGCGACCTCGACGCCAAGCACGACACGGTGACGCTGGTCGATATGGAAGCATCACCCGAACATCTCAGCCGGGGAACCGCCCGCGAAGCCAACGCCCTTGTCCTCGTTGCTGAGCCATACTTCCGGTCCCTCGAAGCGGTCAAGCTGCAAGCACGGCTCGCCGCCGAGACCGCAATTGGCCGCGTCGTGGTCGTGGCCAATAAGTGCCGCAGCGACAATGACTTTGCTGGAATTTCTGAGTTCTGCGAGAACTACGACCTCAATCTCATTGCTCGAATCCCCTGGGGTGACGAGGTCCTCGACGCAGATGCGGCGACTGCGCCCCTGCTCGACTTCGCCCCCGACAGTCCGGTTGTGGCGGCGATCCAAGCCACCTGTGACTTGTTACTACCGTCTTACCCTCTCATCGAACAGGCCCACTGATATGTGCGTTGGAATACCGGCCCAGGTCGTCGAATTTCTCCCCGAGGCGCGCAAGATGGCCGTCGTCGAAGTCGAAGGTGTACGGCGAGAAGTCAGCATCGTGATGGTGGTCGACGAGGGTCTCAAACTCGGCGACTGGGTGCTGCTTCACGTTGGTTTTGCCATGAGCATTATCGACGAAGAAGAGGCCGCTTCTCAGCTTGAGTTCATGCGAATGCTTGGCTCGGTGTACGACGAAGAAGTCGAGGCGTTTTCAGCCGATGTGCCGATAGCCGAATCCGACGCCCCAGCGCCGCAGGCTTCGTGATCGGGCTCAGCGACGATCTTCCGGTCGTAGCTCTTGAGCTCGCTCGGGTGTTCGCCGCTGGTGGTCGTCTCATTGTCGCTGCGCCGGGCCGATTTGATCACGCCCAACATGTGGCCGTCGAGTTCGTCCATCCAGTAATTACCGGAGCGACATCGTTGCCGGCAATCGCCGTGGCCCCCGACCAGATCCTGGCCAACGTTCGTGCTGGCGATGCTGTGATCATTCTCGACAACCCCGATCATCCGATCGAAGCGGATTTCGCCGATGTAGCTCACGTTGTCGTCGTTGATGCATCCCTGTCGGGCTCCGCGCTCGTGCGCTGGTATCACGTGCTGTGGGAACTGGTGCAACTCGGCCTCGAACACCCCGGGCTCACCGGCGGATCGGCCACCACAGGCGGCGACTCAACTTCCTTCCTCTATCCGTTTCTCGATGCTGCCGAGTCGAGCGACACCGAGCTGCTCGAGAGCAGCGCAAGCTCGTGGGTGGCCAAGCAGTTGGAGTCCGAAGAACTCTGTGCCCAAACCCTGGCGGCCAATCACGACGCACTCCGCGACGCTTCCGCCAAGATCAGCCGGTGCGCCGACAGCGGTGGCACCACCTATGCAATCGGCAATGGCGGCAGCTCCACCGACGCAGCTCGATTCGTCCGCTTGTTGCAAGCACGCGAGGTGAGCGCCCACTCGCTCGCGTCTGACACGGCAATTCTCACCGCACTTGCAAACGATCTCGGCGTCGACAAGATCTTTGCTCGACAAGTCGAGGCAATGGTTCGCCCCGGCGATGCTCTTGTTGTCTTCAGCACCAGCGGTGCCTCGGCCAACTTGCTGGCTGCACTCGATGTAGCGGCACGCCAAGATGTCAGCGTCATCATCTGTGCTGGTTACGGGGGCGGGCCAATCGGCGACCACCCGGCCGTTGATCACGCACTTATTGTTGATTCCACATCGGTACACCGAATCCAGGAGGCTCAGGGCGTGCTTATTGACCAGGTCTGCCTCGAACTGAATGCTCGAATGGAGTACAGCTCATGAAGTTTGTAACCGAATTCCGAGACCCCGAGGCAGCCAAGGCCCTGATCGCCGACATCGCCGAACAGGCCGCCGATCAACCAGCACGAAAATTCATGGAGGCCTGCGGCGGCCATACCCACGCGATCTATCGACACGGCATCGAGACCTTGCTGCCCGAAAGCATCGAGATGGTGCACGGTCCCGGCTGCCCGGTGTGCGTAATCCCGATGGGTCGGGTCGATGATGCCATCGCGGTTGCCTCCGAAGATGGAGTCACCATGTGTTGTTTCGGCGATGTGCTCCGGGTTCCCGGCGGCACCAGCTCGCTGCTCGAGGCAAAGGCCAACGGCGCCGATGTACGAGTGGTCTATTCGCCCCTCGATGCGCTGGCTATCGCGGAGCAAGAACCTGACCGACAGGTCGTGTTCCTTGCCGTTGGTTTCGAGACCACCGCACCATCGACCGCGGTTACGGCCATGCAAGCCCGAGAGCGAAACGTCGACAACTTCTCGATCTTTTGCAACCACGTCACGATCGTCCCGCCAATGAAAGCAATCCTCGATTCACCCGGCATGAGCCTCGACGGGTTTCTCGGTCCAGGCCACGTCAGTACGGTCATCGGCACAGGTCCCTACGAGTTCGTTGCCCGCGACTATGGGCTTCCTCTGATTACCACCGGCTTTGAACCTGTCGACATACTCCAAGGGGTATCGATGCTCTTGCGGCAACTTGGCGAGGGCCGTTGCGAAGTCGAGAACCAATACAAGCGGGTGGTGCGAGACGAAGGTAACCCTGCCGCTCTCGGTCTGTTGGCCGAAGTGTTCGAACTTCGCCCGCACTTCGAGTGGCGTGGTCTCGGTTTCATTGGCCAGTCGGCACTTGCCCTCAATGATGACTTTGCCAAATGGGATGCCGAGAAGCGTTTCTCTGTGCCCGGTCTACGGGTGGCTGACCCGAAAGCATGTCAATGCGGTGAGGTTCTAAAGGGTGCTATCCGTCCCTGGGAATGCAAAGTCTTCGGCACTGCATGCACGCCCGAGACACCCATCGGCACCTGCATGGTGTCATCAGAAGGTGCGTGCGCCGCGTACTTCAACTACGGCCGATTCCGCGCCAAAAAGCGAATCGCTGTTCGCGCTGTATGAGTTCAACTGTATGAATTCGCAAGAAGAACGAGATCAGGTCCACGAACGAATCACACAGTGGAAGCTGCGTCCGCAAAAGCTGAAGGACGAAGTCATCACCATGGCCCACGGGGCCGGCGGCAAGGCGAGCCAAGCGCTGACTGACGCAGTGTTTTTGGATGCGTACGGCGGGGCCGAGCTCAACCGACTCGACGACGGCGCCGTGCTCGATGTACCAGACGGCCAGCGCATCGTGTTCACCACCGATGCATTCGTTGTGACCCCGCGGACCTTTGCTGGTGGATCGATTGGTGACCTTGCGATCAACGGCACGGTGAACGACCTGGCCGTCATGGGTGCCACGCCGCGATGGCTCACCGTGTCAGCAGTTCTCGAAGAAGGCCTGCAGATCACGGAACTTCGCGACATCGTCGCCGACATTGCTACAGCCGCTGCGACCGCAGGGGTTTCGATCGTGGCTGGAGACACCAAAGTCGTTGAACGTGGCGCCGCAGATGGCTGCTATCTGACGACGAGCGGCATTGGTCTGCTCGACAGCAACCTGACCCTCGGCGCTGAGCATGTACGCCCCGGCGACGTGGTGATCGTGTCAGGTTCGATCGGTGACCACGGAATGGCCGTGATGCTGGCACGGGGCGATCTCAAACTCCAGGGCGACATTGCTTCAGACACTGCTCCGGTTCATGAAGCGGTGCGGGCACTGCTCGATGCGGTTCCGTCGACCCGCTGGATTCGCGACCCGACCCGAGGCGGCCTCGCATCGACGTGCAACGAACTCGCGGTCGCTGCTGGTCTGGGCGTCTCATTGTTTGAAGAGTCGCTTCCGGTCAAGCCGCCGGTTGCTGGCGCATGCGAACTGTTAGGCATCGATCCGCTGTACGTAGCGAACGAAGGCAAGTTCGCAGCCGTCGTACCTGCAGAACACGCCGATGCTGCCACAGCGGCGCTTCGATCTGTTCCCGTATCGGCCGGGTCAGTTGCGGTCGGCGAGATCAACGACGAACACCCCGGCATGGTCGTTGCGCATACGCCCTTTGGTGGATCGCGAATCGTCGACATGCTGGTTGGAGCCCCACTCCCCCGCATTTGCTGATCTCGTTCGGCGTAGGACCAAAGACCTCGGACCAGAGCGTCTCAGACCAGAGCGGTAGCGTCGATCTCAAGCGCGTCGACTAGCTGCCCGACTGCATCCCACAAATCAGGAGCGAACGCTCGATCGAGCGGCTCACCTCGCCGATCAGCCGCGACAATATCGGGAGCAGATGGGATCACGACATCGAGTGGAACACCATGTTCGGCACAGAGATCCTCGATGGCCTGGCGTGCCTCGTCGCTGTCCACCTTGTTGCCAACGCCAATCCACCGGGTTATGCCAAGTTCCTTGGCCAGGCCGATCGTTCGTTGGGCGGTGATGACCGCCTTGCGACTCGGCTCCATCAACAAGATGAGCACGTCCGCGTTGGCGAGCGTGCCACCGGCACGACTCAAATGCTCGATCCCAGCTTCCATATCAATGATCGTGTCGTCAGTCTCGGTATGTAGCGCCTGACCAAGCAGGCTCTTGACACTGGCGTGGCCGCCGCAGGTACAGCCTGCACCCGCCTCGTCGACTCGAAGCGCAGACATCAGGACAACCCCTTCAGGGGTAACTACTGAGAAATCCTCCAGCAACTCTGAAACCGTCATGTCACCACGTTGGCCAACGACCATGGAACGTGGAATCGGTGCAAGCGTTTCGATCGCCTCGGGGCTGAGGCCGAGCGAGAGACCAAGGTTCGGATTCGAGTCGGTATCAACGGCGAGCACTCGCCGGCCACGACTCACCAAGACACGAGCCAACAGCGAAGATGTCGTCGTCTTGCCAACACCACCTTTGCCTACGATGCCGATCTTCATGATTGCCCCTTCGGTTAGCAACTCAGACTACTTCCGCGATGCCGCCAGATGTGCACGTCCGATAGCGACCTGTCCAAGCGAGATGCCTCCGTCGTTTGGCGGAACCTGACCATGGCGCAGCACACGAAGCTTGCGCTCGTCGAACATCGGAAGCAGCAATTCGACCAGAAGCCGGTTCTGGAAGACTCCGCCGCTCAGGGCCACCGTGTCAAGACCTGTCTGCTCACTCAGCCGCACGCACGTCGACGCAACGAAATCTGCGACCGCCCAATGGAACCGGTAGGCGACCAGTGACAGTTCGACGCCGGCATCAAGATCCTCGACGATCGCACTAATGAGCGCTGCTGCATCGGTTTCAGACCAGGAATATCCCTGACCTCTCTGATCGCAGCCTGCAGCCAGGCCTTCGAGCGCAATTGCGGCTTCGCCCTCGTACGTGACCGTCCGCTGCAGTGAACACAGCGCCGCAACCGCGTCGAACAACCTGCCTACCGAGGAGGTTTCAAGCGTCGTAGGTGACGCGCACAGTGCGGCGACCGCATCAAGCCGTTCACCATCGAAGAGGCTCCGCACGAGTGGAGGAACATCGCCCAAAGCCCCTAAGCAGTGGGCTACCGCCATTCTCCAGGGTTCTCGAATCGCCTGAGCTCCCCCAGGCAACCCAACGGGAGCCAAGAAGGCGCTGCGCTCGTAGCCGTGCGCGTCTCCGACCAAGAATTCGCCGCCCCAAGCGGTGCCGTCGGGGCCCCAACCAAAGCCATCGAGAATGACCCCGATCGCGGGACCGTTGTGGTTGTTCTCGACCAGACACGACGCCAAATGGGCGTGGTGATGTTGCACGGCGAGCGTTGGAGCAAGGTCCTGATTCGCAGCAAACTTCGTGGACAAGTACTCGGGGTGCATATCGTGCACCACGAGCGCTACATCAGCGTCCGCGAACGCGATCTGATCGACGATCGTCTCTTCGAACGCACGCAGCGTCGCTGGATTCTCAAGGTCTCCGAGATGCACAGAAACCGAGGCTCGGTCACCGACCGCCAGACATGTCGTGTTCTTCAGCTCTGCACCCACGCCCAACACCGTGGGACCAGACGATGGCAGAGCGATGGAGCCGGGCGCGTACCCACGCGCTCGCCTGAGCAGTTGGAAACTACCAGCCGAGATTTGGCCGACAGAGTCATCTGCACGGCGCTCAATTCGGCGATCGTGCGAGACCACTAGATCGGCGATATCGCCGAAGGCCGTCGCCGCAACTTCGTCGTCGATGACGATCGGCTCGTTCGATCGATTGCCGCTCGTGCAGACCAGAGGAACACCAACATCTGCCATCAACATGGCATGCAAGTGAGTTGCGGGAACCATGAGACCAAGCAGTCGCGTTCCAGGCGCGACCTCAGGCGCCACGATGCTGGACGACCGGGCTCGTTCGAGCACGATCGGTGCCGCCGGCGCCTCGAGCGCAGCTCGACCCGCATCGCTGAGTTCTACCAACTGTTCCGCCATCGCCACCGAGTCAACCAGAACCGCAAAGGGCTTCGTCTCACGGTGCTTGCGATCGCGAAGTCGTTGCACTGCCTCACTGCGATCTGAGCGGCAAAGCAGCTGATACCCACCAAGTCCTTTCACCGCCACAATGGAGCCGCCGCTGAGCGCCTCGACCGCCTCGGCCAAAGACGCTCCGGTAAGTTGGGGCCCACAGTCAGCACATGACGTCGCCTGCGCGTGGAACCGTCTATCACCTGGGTCCTCGTACTCGGAACGGCATGAATCACAGAGAGCGAAACTCGACAAGGAGGTAGCGGAGCGATCGTAAGGAAGGTCCTGCACAACCGTGAAGCGGGGCCCACATTCGGTGCAACAAACAAACGGAAAGCGATAGCGGCGATCAGCACTATTCGCAGCCTCAGCCTGGCACGCAGCGCACGTTGCGATGTCTGGCGGAACCGCACTCGATCGCTCGTGATCAACGTGCGAACTCGCGGAGATCACGAACCCGCTCACCCCAGTCGGTACCGATACCACCGCCGTAATCTTCTGTACGTCTGCAAGAGGTGGCGCTTCCGACTCGACTCGACAAAGAAACTCGTCGCAGACCTCTGGTGGCCCCTCCACGACGCAGACGACTTGTGCCCCGGTGTTCGTCACCGACCCCGTAAGACCCAGTGATACCGCTAGGCCGAAGACAAACGGGCGAAATCCGACGCCTTGGACAATCCCTGCTAGCTCAACAGTGAGACGAGTCCGATTGGTCACGGATGCCAGTGTGCACGAGGTACATGCGATAACGCCATTTCTCGCTGGAAGATGCGATCCGCTTCACCAGAGCGCCTCGGTCGCCGATCCCGTCCGCGCAACGGGTCCGACCAGGCCGACCAAACCAGTCAAATAGACGCGGTCGCAGCAACACCGACCGGTAGCTCGTGGAAGCGACACCGGCGCCAGATTCGCGGCCACTTCTCCTTCGCAGCCTGGGCAAGTACAAACATCGGACCTCTCAGCGAATCCCTGACTGTGTATCTCAACGAGGTTGGAGCAGACCCGGCCAAGCTCGTTGCACGGGGCTATGACTGGTGCCGCCAACAACGGCTTGAACCACCGACACCCGGGCGACTCGAACGTTTCGTTCGTTCTGCCATCCGAAGCTGGGAAGAAGAAACCGCAGTTGGAACATTGCGCAGTCTGTCTCCTGATGTCATTGAACAATGCGAACAACTACTCACCGAAACTGAAAGAGTAACGCTGGCAAGCCTCCGCACGGCACCTGGCGCAATCAGTGTCGACACGGTGCTCGACGAACTATCGAAACTCGCCACGCTAAGGAGCTGCGCCGGTAGGGCGAGGAACGAGCCCTGCTGGCAAGGCGACCAGACAAGAGAGGGCGCTATTCGCCGAGGAACGAGGCGAAAAAGGAACTTGTCGTAGTGAGCGCTTGCA
>Ga0114956_1000465_pt1 | contig 29303 bp, 30 predicted proteins | sample MaitaG_FD_87304 | JGI IMG/M metagenome (GOLD analysis project Ga0114956, IMG submission 87304) | Marine algal microbial communities from Maine, USA - Maine_Asex2 metaG | ecosystem: Host-associated > Algae > Red algae > Unclassified | place: Maine, USA | collected 2015-01-05
ATGTCTCGGGCGCACCGGGTCGCGGTCGACTCGTCGCCCGCCGACCGATCGGAACCTAGCTCGACCTAACAGGGTGCTAAAAAACGCATGGCACGCCCATCAACGCACGCCCATCAACGCATGCCCATCACGCACTTCCGCAACCACCCGCGGCGTCGGCGCAACCTCCATTGCGCCACAAGGAGTGTCGGTTTCGGCGTCTTGCGAGTGTCACGGCTGCCCGGCGCCGAACCCACCGGCGTTCCTCAGCACCCTGCTAACCGCCGCCGATCTGCGGCACGAAGTGCACCTCGGCCCCGTCGGGGATGTCTTCATAGAGCGCGTCGATCAGAATCTCGCCGTTAATGGCGATCGACGATGCGTCGGTCAGGTGCGGCCCGATACCCGGGTAGCGCTCATCGAGCGCCCGAATGAGCCGGCGCACCGACGTCGCTTCGAGCTCGAACGTCGCATCGCCGTCGGTGAAATCGCGCAGCGACGAGCCGACCGTGACCGTGATCATGGCTGGTTACGCGTCGCGCTCATTTAGCGCGCTAAGCACCCGAACCGGCGACATCGGCAGGTCGGTCATTCGGTACTTGATCGCGTCAGCCACCGCGTTGGCAATCGCCGGAAGCGTCGGCACCATGCCCGATTCGCCAACCCCGCGCACACCGTACGGGTGCGCCGGATTTGGTACCTCGACGATCACGGTGTCGATCATCGGCAGGTCGGAGGCGACCGGCACTCGATAGTCGAGGAAGCTCGGATTCGCGAGCGTGCCGTCGTCGTTGTAGATGTACTCCTCGTTGAGCGCCCAGCCGATGCCCTGAGCAACGCTGCCCTGCATCTGGCCCTCGACGTAACTCGGGTGGATCGCCCGGCCCGCGTCCTGTGCAGTCGTGAAGCGAACGATCGCGACCTGACCGGTCTCGGGGTCGACCTCGACATCGACCACCTGGGTCGAGAAACTGGCGCCGGCGCCTCGCATGTTGACGGTGGCGGTTTGTGAGATCGGTCCGCCCGTGCGCGACGACTTCTGGGCGATCGTCGCAAGCGCCAGGGGTGGTTCGTTCCCGGCATTGTGTTGGGCTTGGCCATCGACCCACTCGACCTCGGCGATATCGACGTCCCACATCTTGGCAGCCCGGCGACAGAGGTCGCTGCGCATCGCGGTGCATGCTTCGATGACCGCGCCTCCGCTGGCCATCGTGGCTCGGCTGCCGCCGGTCATGTCGTTGAAGCCGATCGACTCGGTGTCGGCGATGATCGCTCGAATGTTCGTGACGTCGACGCCGAGCTCTTCGGCCGCAAACAATGCCATCGACGACCGATTACCGCCGATGTCGGGCATGCCGGTGATGACGGTAAGGGAGCCGTCCTCGTTCGCGTTGACGGTTGCCGATGCGTTGCCCCCGGCGTTGAACCAGAAGCCGCTCGCGACACCTCGACCCTGGTTCGGGCCGAGCGGCGCTTGGTAATGATCGTGGGTCCGGATTGCGTCGAGCGTCTCGACGAAACCAATACGAGGGAACTTCGGGCCGTATGGCGCGTCGGTGCCTTCGACGGCGGCGTTCTTCACGCGCAGTTCGAGGGGGTCCATGCCGATCGCCATCGCGAGTTCGTCGATCACACTTTCGAACGCGAATGCGGCAATGGGCGCGCCCGGGGCGCGGTAGGCGCCGGTCTGGGGTTTGTTGCAAACGACGTCGAAGCCTTCGATGAAAAAGTGCGGCACGTTGTAGGGCGCCAGCGCAGTCATCGCACCGAGGTTGACCTTTGAGTTGCCGGGAAACGCACCAGCCTCATAGGCCATCCACGCGTCGCATGCCGTGATCGCACCGTCGGAGCTGATGCCCATCTTGACGCGAATCTTTCCGGCGGCCGAGGGACCCGATGCCTGAAAGACTTCGGCGCGACTCATGGCGAGGCGGACCGGCCGGCCCGCCTTCTTCGACAGCAGTGTCGCAAGCGGTTCGAGGTAGACCCGCGTCTTGCCGCCGAAACCGCCGCCGATCTCCGCAGGCGTGACTTTGACCTTCGCCATTTCCCAGCCGAGGACGGCCGCGGTCTGTGATCGCATCGCGAAGTGCCCCTGCGAAGAACACCACAGTTCGGTGTGTCCGTTTTCGCCGACATCGGCGACCGCGGCGTGGGGTTCAATGTATCCCTGATGCACGGGCTTGGTGGTGAACGTCCGCTCGACCACGGTGTCGGCCGCCGCGAAACCTTCATCGAGGTTGCCGCGTTCGAAGAAAACACGCGAGGACACGTTGGACGGAGACGTTGGCGCAGGCTCGACGCCCCGCGTGATCTGCGTCTCGTGGAGCAAAGGCGCGTCGGCCGCCATCGCATCGTCGATGTTCATGACGTGGGGGAGGCGTTCGTACCCGACGACGATCTCGGCTGCGGCAGCCTGGGCCTGCTGTCGGGTGCCAGCTGCGACGGCGGCGACGACATGGCCCTCGTACAACACCTTGTCGCGGGCGATGACGTTGCACGACAAACTGACGTCGTCGTCAGAGGCGCCGGATGCGCTGAGGTCGGGAAAGTCAGCACCGGTGATGATGGCCTTGACGCCCGGCATCGCACGCGCCGCAGTGGTGTCGATCGACATGATCTTCGCGTGGGCGTGCGGTGACCGGAGGATCGCTCCTTCGAGCATTCCGGGAAGCGAGAGGTCGGCACCGAATCGGGCGCGGCCGGTGACCTTGTCGAGACCGTCGGGGCGGATCGGGCGAGTGCCGACCCACTTGTATGCCGGTTCGGTGTCGGTTGTTGGTTCGTCGATGATGGTCATTGTGGGTCTCCGCTCATTTCAGCTGCGGCCTCGAGCACGGCACGGATGATCTTGTCGTAGCCCGTGCAGCGGCAGAGGTTGCCGGCCAGTGCATAACGAACTTCGGTCTCGGTCGGGTTGGGGTTGACATCGAGGAGCGCCTTTGCCGCGATCAGGAAGCCCGGGGTGCAAACCCCGCACTGCAGGGCGGCTCCTTCAAGGAAACACTGCTGCAGCGGATGCAGGTCACCGGCGGTGGCGAGCCCTTCGATCGTGACGACCGAGACCCCTTCGGCCTCGGGCGCAAACACGAGGCATGCACAGGTGACCCGCTCGTCCATGAGGATCGAACAGGCACCACAGTCACCGGTGCCGCAGCCTTCCTTTACGCCGGTGAGGCCGACTTCGTCGCGCAAGACATTGAGCAGCGACTCGCCGGGGTCACACAAGAAGTCGACATCGTCGCCGTTGATCGTCGCGCTTACGTGGGTGCGGGTCATGTCAGATTTCCGTTCGGAAGATTGGTGCTCGGGTTGGCTATGCGGTCGGCGGCCGCGAGGACTGCGCGCTTGGCGAGCACACCTGCCACCTGGGTTCGGTACTCGATCGTTCCTCGTTTGTCGTCGATCGGATTGCACGCGGCCGACGCTGCGGCTGCAACGGCCCCGAGTGCCTCATCGTCAAGCGTGCTGCCGACGAGCGCCGCCTCGGCATCGGGCACGCGCACCGCGGTCGGAGCAACGGCACCGAGCACGATCGTTGCGTCGGAGCATCGCCCATCATCGTCGAGCGTCAGTCGAACGCCGGCGCCAACGACGGCGATATCCATCTCGGTGCGCGGCGTCATTCGCAGGTAGGCGTCGGAGGTCTTCGGTGGCGGTTTGTCGATCTCGAACTCGACGATGAACTCGTCGGCTCCGAGCGAGTTTGCGCCCGGTCCGGTGACGACATCGGCCACCGGCATTCTGCGTTCACCGCTCGGTGATGCCACGACGGCCCGCACCCCGTTTGCGATGAGGGCCGGCACCGAGTCGGCTGCCGGCGATGCGTTGCAGAGGTTGCCGCCCAGACTCGAACGATTTTGAATCTGGTCAGAGCCGATCAAGCCGGCTGCTTCGGAGAGCCCGGGGAACATGGAGGAGAAAGCGGGATTCGCGGTCAGCCTCGCGGTTGGTGTCGCAGCACCAACGGTCCAGTGATCGTCGCCTTCGGCAATTGAGGTCAGGCGTTCGATCCGTTTCAGGTCGACGACAAGGCCTGGTTCCGGGCGGCCGGATCTGATTTGCGGGATGAGATCGGTCGCTCCGGCAAAGACTCGGGCGTTCGGATGGTCGGCGAGGGCCTGGCTTGCTTCGGCGACGGTGGTTGGTGCTGCGTAGTCCACAGCCGCCAAACTACAGCTTCAGCTCTACTGCTTTGGTTAGGAGGCAGGTCAGGGCCATCTCTAACGGTGTTGCGGCCTCCGATAAGTTCATGCCGTCTTGCTCGGTGAGTTGCACGAGCGATTCGTGCGAGGTGACCGTTCCGATGATCGAACTGAGGTGTTTCGCCTGGAGCGGATCGAGCTGTGACAGCTCCGTGTCGAAGTGGTGTCGCACCTGGTCCATGCTCATCGCCCGGGTTTGCTGAACCATGTCGTGCGCATCCTCATTCTCGTGGGCGAGGCGACGTACGAGACGTCCGATGGCTTTTGCCGCCTCGAACCGGGCGATACGACAGCGAACGAAGGTCTCGATGCGCACGGGCAGCGAGCCTTCTCCGATGTCGTCGATCGTCAGGAGGTGCTCGTTCTTCTGCAGCCAGTGCGCGGAAGCGGCATGGCGCATGGCGTCGAGCGTGCCGAAGTATCGAAACAACGACGCGACCGAGACGCCGGCCCGCTGTGCGACCTCTTCGGGGGTCGCTTCCCCGTAGCCGTTGGTCTCGGCAATGTGTTCAAGAATTGCTTCAAGGACGGCGACCTTGCCGCGCTCTCGGCGGGCGGTGCGGCCATCGGTGACAGCAGCGACCTCGTTTTCCAGATCTCCTGCCATCACGATCCCCCTCAATGTTCCGCTCGGACCTTAGCTCGCGACTAATCGTCTTGTGCATGTGACATCATCAGGGAATTCGAAAGACGGGACCGATCTCGCCGAGCAGATTGTGGACGACCGATGCGAGTAAGGCCACTAGCCGAAGCCGTTGGCGCACGGGTGTCCGATGTCGATGTGCGGAAGCTCACCAGCGAAGAAGTGGTGCAGTTAGATCACGCGTGGGCTGCACACGAAGTGTTGTTCTTCCGCGACCAGGAACTCATCCCCGCTGATCACATCGCGTTCGCCGAGCGGTTTGCGCCAATCGAAGTCAACCGGTTCTTCGCCACGGTCGACGGCCACGAACGGATCGCCGAGGTACGCAAGAAGCCGGACGATGAACACAACATCGGCGGCGGTTGGCACACCGATCACAGCTATGACCTCGCACCAGCGCGCGGATCGATTCTTGTTGCGCGTGATCTTCCGGCGACCGGTGGCGACACCCGATTCCTGAGTACTACCTACCAGTTCACCTGGAAGCCCGGATCTATCGCGATGTGGGACAACCGGTCGACGTGGCATTGGGCGCTGAACGATTACCCCGGCCAAGGCCGATTGATGCACCGCATCACGGTGCAAGGCGAGGCGTTACATCCAGCGACGTGAGCTATGCGCTGACACCCATGAGCTGCATCATGTTTGTGCCCATGACCTTCTTGATGTCGGCGCCGGGCAAACCGGCGAGCTGATCGAAGTACGACAGCGGCTCGGCGAGACCCTCGACATGGGGATAGTCGGAGCCGAAGATGACATTGTCGGCACCGAGTAACTCGATGAGCTGCCGGGGGTCTTCTTCGTGGAACGGGTGCTGCCAGAAGTTTCGCTTGAACGTTTCGGTCGGCCGTTCCGCGAAGACCTGCGGGATATCGCGGTACGTGTGCTCCAGCGTGCTGAGCATGCCGGGCACCCACCCAGCGCCGTTTTCGACCAGCGCAAACTTGAGGCCGGGGAATCGTTCAATCGTGCCATGGCAGATGAGCGAGATCACCGCGTCCTGAATGTCGCGGTGGGTCGAGTGCATTGCATGGGTGAACGGCTGCGGTTCGCCGAATGCGGTCATCTCGCCCTGGGTGCCTTCCCATTCGTTGAAGTAGCGGGTGTAGCCGGTGTCAGAAGCGTGGATGAGCGTGACGATGCCGGCCTCTTGCACTCGGGCCCAGAACGGATCGAATTCCGGGAGCGCGAACGAACGTGGGCCGCGCCAACCCCATGCTGGAGCGGGCCGCATCAAGATGATGCGGGCCCCGCGATCGAGCACCCAGTCGAGCTCGGTGATCGCGTTGTCGACAAGACCAGGTGTGATTACCGGCGTCGAGAACAGTCGCCCCTCGTAGGCGTAGGGCCACTCGTCGACCATCCACTGGTTGAGCGCGTGGATCACGGCGCCGCACAACTCGGGGTCGTCGGTCATTCGTTCTTCGACCAAGCTCGCCAGTGTTGGGATGATGAGTGCGTAGTCGATGTCCTGTTCGTCGAGCAGCGCGAGCCTCGGCTCGGCATGTCGGTAGGCGTCGGGACAATCGATGCCGCGGCCGATGATCTCGCGGGTCGTCTTGCCTTCGGGGTTCCCGAAACGAAAGTACTCCTCTTGAGCACCAGGGCGCCCGATTCGGTCGAAGGTCGGGTTCGGGATGTAGTCGGTGATCTGGCCTCGCACGACGATCTTTGTGCGTCCGTGTACGTCGACGTAGTCGATTGCGCCCTTGTACTTGTTGGGCAGGTAACGGGTGAGTGCCTCACGCGTCTCGTACAGGTGGTTGTCGGCGTCGAAGACGGGAAATCCGAGACGGTCACTCATGAACTTCAGCGTACTTCTTCGGAGTTCTACACTCGGCTGATGGAAAACGGGTCGATGGAACACGAGTCGATTGAGCAGTTCGAACACGTCGAGTACGAGGTCGCCGACGCAGTCGCGACGATCACGCTGAATCGGCCCGACAAAGCCAACGCGCAGAGCGAACAAACGCTCGACGAACTCGACGCCCGCTTCACGATGGCTGAGCGCGACGATGCGGTGCGGGTCATCGTTTTGCGAGGTGCTGGCAAACACTTCTCGGCCGGCCATGACCTCGACGCGGAAGTGCCGGAGCTGATCGAAGAAGATCGCAGCTTCCACCTACACAAGCTGTATGGCTGGGAGGCGCGCAAGTACCTCGGCTACTCATGGCGGTGGCGCAATATTCCGAAGCCGACGATTTGCGCGATTCAGGGCAAAGCGATCGCCGGTGCTCTCAACTTGATCTTCCCGCTCGACCTGTTGATCGCTGCCGACGACATGCAGATCTCTGACCCCGTTGTCCTGATGGCGATCGGCGGTGTCGAGTACCACGGCCATACCTGGGAGTTCGGGGCCCGTCGGGCGAAGGACATGCTGTTTACGCAGCGCCCGATGCTGGCTGATGAAGCCGCCCAGATCGGATTTGTGCGCGAGGTTGTGCCTCGCGAGGAGCTGTGGGCGCGCGCTCATGAGGTCGCCGCGCAGATCGCAACGCAGAACCCGTTCGGTCTGGCCCAGGCGAAACGGGCCGTCAACCAGACCCTCGACGTCCAGGGTTACTACTCGGCGCTGCAGTCGGTCTTCGACGTGCACTCGGTCGGCCACGGGAATGCGATCAGCGTCGGCGGTTACCCGATCCTGATGCGCTTCGACGAGGTGAAAGACAACCTCAAGAAGTAGTCGACTCGCGCGGTCTGTCTGGGGCCAATTGTCTAGGGGTCAATTGTCTCGGGGCCGAATGCCGAAACCGGGGAGTAGGCGTCGACCGACACGCGCCGTTCGGTGAAGAGCCACCGCCCGGCAACTTCGGCGTATGCGTCGACGTAGCGGCCCCAGTGGTCGAGGCCGTTCGCAGTCAAGACCGCGAAGTAGCAGCGACCGGTTGCGGTCACCTCGTCGACGAGATCGATCTGGAGGGTGCTGGTGTGATGACGAATCGGTCCTGGAACATCACGCTCGCTGGTCGCCGTGAAAATGCTCCGGATCTCGTCGGCGCCGGTCGCGGTACGGCCGGGAATCATCACCGCCGCGCCGGCCGCGAAGAGCGCAAGAACATCGTCGAAGCGACCGGAGTCGGCGTTCGCGTTGTAGCGCGCAACAAGGTCTCGAATGCTCTCGCGTGCGGTCAACTCCCACAGTTCCATTAGCGCGTGCCCATTAGCGCGTGCCCATCAGCGCGACCCCATCGCTCGGATCATGCTGTCTTGGACGTAGCTGGCGATGAGCGTGCCTGCTCGGTCGTGGATGTCGCACCGGCCGTAGCTGCGACCGCCACCTGCGAACGGGGATTCATGGGTCATGACCACCCAGTCGGTCATGACGAATGGGCGATGGAACGTGAGCGTGTGGCTCACGACCCCGGTTGCAATGTCGACATGGGCCCGGTCGTAGGCGATGCCGGCGTGCGGTCGCATCGCGGTGCCAATGAGGAAACCGTCGGTGCCCCATGCCAGCGCAGCCTGGTTGATCACCGCCTGAGTATTCGACGCGTCAGCGGGTAGATCAGGGTCGCCAGGTGCATCGGGCCATCGATACCAAACCGTGAGTTCGGCTGGTCCGGTCGGCGCGGCGCTGTCCGTAAGGTCGACGCCATGAGCGATGACGTACTCGGCTCCCGGGAACACCGAGTGGTCGCGAGCCGGGGTCGCCGTGTCGGGTGGAGTCGCCGGTGACATGTCGAGCTGGTGGGTGATCAGGTCGTCCTCGGCGCTGTGGGTAAGGACCGATGCTCGGGCGCAGAGTCGATCGCCCTGCCATGCGGTGATCGTGTGGCTTGCGAAGGATCGTCCAGCGTGGAACGTCTGCACGTCGACCTCGGTTTCTGCGTCGACCTTCGCCGCTCGAGCTAAGATCACGTTAATCGTCTTGACGGTCTTGTGTGGGCTGTCGACTGATGCGGCCATGATCATCTGCGCCAGCAGCTGCCCGCCAAAGACCACGGCGTCGGGCTCGCCGACGTTGGCCACCGAGTACCGGTGACTCGACAGCGGTTCAAGCCGCAAGACGTCGGGGAGGTGCGACATGTGAGGTCGATGGTAGATCGCGACAGGACGGCGCCGTTAGCGACATCAGCCGTTCGGGCGCACGAGAATTTTGACGTGGTCGTCGGGGTTTGCCAGATCACGGAACGCTTGCGGCACGCCGTCGAGGTCGACTTCTCCGGTGACGAACGCCGTGCCGTCGATCTTGCCCTCGGCCAGATTGTGTAGAGACGCCGCGAACTCTTCGGGTGTCCAGCCGAGCACGAACTGCAGGCTCAGGTGTTTGTAGATGCCGTAGATCGGATGGAACGAATCTGGGGGCAGACACACCCCAGCGACGAGAATCTGTGAACGGTCGGGCGCGGTCCGCATGAGTTCGTCGATCATGCCGGGAACACCCACTGCTTCGAAGATCACCGGAGCGTCGGTCGCGTCTGTCGGCTTGAGCGCCTCGAAGACCGATTGTTTGGCGGGGTCAACGATGACGTCGGCCCCCAACTGCTCGGCGAGCGCACGACGGGTGGGCGAGAAGTCCGAGACGATGACTGGTCTGCGGCCGGCACTTATGAGCGCAGCGATGATCGCCAAGCCGACCGGGCCGGCACCGACGACAACAGCCTGGCGCCCGGGCGCAATCGCGGACTCGTTCACCGCGTGCAGGCCGACGGCCATGGGTTCGGTGAGCGCGGCGACTGCTGGGTCGAGGCCGTTCGGTATCGGCAGTAACGCTTCGGGGCTGAGCAACATGCGTTCGCAGTAGCCACCGGGGTAGTCGTTGTCGTAGCCGGGAACATGAACGCCGTCGGTGCCCAGCAGCATCGGCATCGCGGCCATCGCGTCGCCTTCGTTCACCGAGTCGACGCCGGCACCCAGGCCGATGATGCGGACTGACATCTCGTGTCCCATCACGAGGTCGCGTGCCGGGTCGAATAGCAGCGTGTCGCGTCCGGCATCGAGCGATGCTTGCACGAGGTCGTGCCCATGGTCGACGGTGTGGAGATCTGAGCCGCAAATGCCGCATGCGATGGTCTCGACCAGTACTTGACCCGGCCCCGGTTCGAGATCGTCGATCTCGTCGACGACCATGGCCTTGTTCCTCAGGATTGCTGCCTTCATGTAGCGATCGTAGATGCTCGCCTTGGTGCGATTGGGGTGTTCGGCATTGGTTGGATACGGACGTCGGTCGTTCGCACCGTTGTGATTCCGCGTCCTGAGCGGGTGTAGCTGACGACGGCGGCATTCGAAAGCGCGCCGAATCAGCCGTAAAGTCGGGGCCCGACTGAATCGCAACCGTCGTCATCGGCTCTTTGGAAACTCGGCCTCGCCATCGTCGAGGCGCCTATCGGCCTAGCGATCTTCGCGCTGATGATTTCGTTGCTGCCCACCATCTACGGCGCATTCTCCCGTCGTGAGATAGCGGTCGGTCGGCTCACGACGCGCTACGAGTCAGCGTCGGTCTCGGGCTCGCTGGTCTCATGTTTCGCCGCGGCGAGCGCCCCCTGTTTCACTTCCCATGGGTCGAGGCCCTCGTTCAGGAGCTTGATATCGGATGGTTCGCCGATGATGGCGACTCCGTCGAACGCCAGCAGTGTCACATCGGGAGTCGCGACTATGAGCTCACCGTCACGCTCAATGACGGCAAGGATGCACGAGCTTGGGAGTTCGAGTTCGCGGACCTTCCTGCCGAGTTGCTCGACGAGGAACGGCATTGTCTCCACGGGGCCGTGGTAGAAGTGGTCGTCTCGCATCAAGACTGCGTTGAGGGCCTTCTCGTCCGTGGCCTGCAACCATCGATCGGTGAAGTCGTCGCTTTGCACGACTTCGGCGATCTGGCCGGCGAGGCGCAGGTCGAGACCGACGGGTCGGTCCGGGGCGACGAGGAAAAGGAGCGTGTGAGCATCGTCGTCGACATTGTCGAGTGTGAGCGTCGCCTGAGATCCGAATCGGAAGACGGTGAGCCCCGGCTGCGCGAGGTCCTTGACCGTCCTGATGGAGAGGTGGACGCCGTCGCCGATTGGCCGAAACGCCGTCAGACCGTCGAAGGATTCGGCGCTGGCTTCGCCAGGTTCAAACCTCCCAATCGACGTTTCAACGAGGAGCGCATTGAGTCGATCTTTGTCGTAGATCCCGTCTTGAAGATCCACCACGACGGAGCGCGCGACGAGTGCTTCATACGATAGGTTTTCCGACTCGGTGCGGTCATGAATGATGCCCATGAGCTCGAGTTCAAGCCCGACGTACTTCTGCTCACCGAGTCGTTGGTGGACGTGGAAGATGGCGCCGCGCCGCTCGACGCGGTCGGCGGCGTAGAACTGGTACCAGAGCACACAGCCGATGAGGACCACGGCAGTGAAGCCGATCGCGAGGAGACCCATCTCGGTTATGAGCCAGAAGGCGATCACGACGCCGGCGATCTGCAGCCAGGGGTAGAGGGGGGCGCGGAACCCGGGCTTGTAGCTGTCGATCCGGCTCTCTCGCATCACGACGACGGCCACGCAGGTCAAGCCGAACAGCACGAGTTGGAAGGCCGAGGCCAGCTTGGCCAACGCTTCGACGTCGAGCACGCTGAGTACGACGATCATGGCCATCACGGTCATGATGATCGACTTCGTGGGTGTGCCGAACGAGCCGAGTTCGGCGAGCCGTGCCGGGATGAGTTTGTCTTTTGCCATGGCGTACGGGTAGCGCGACGCCGACATGATGCCGGCGTTGCCCGTCGAAGCGAAGGCCGCGATGGCGGCGACGACGATAAGGATCACGCCCAGGTCGAACGGAGCCCAATCGAGGAAGACTTCGCCCGCGTCGGCAACTGGAGTGAGGCTTTGTTCAAGGACAGCTTGGTCAAGCACGTTGATCAGAATCAGAGTGCCGAGGGTGTAAACAATGGTGGCGGTCACAAGCGACAGCGTCATTCCGAGGGGGATATTGACGTCGGGGTTGTCGACCTCTTCGGCCACGCTCGCAACCTTCGTGAGTCCGGCGTAGGAGACGAAGACCAGGCCGATGGTGGAGATGAACCCGACCATGCCGGTGCGGAAGAAACCTTGGCTTTCGCTGTTCGGGGCAAACGTGGAAGCGCCGTCAACCTCCGAGAGCCCGAAGATGATGAACGCGGCAAGAATGACCACGAGCGCGGCGACGAGGACCCGCTGGAGCATCGTTGTCTCTTTGGCCCCGATGACGTTTACCACGCCGAACACCACGGTCAGAATGATTGCCAACAGGGTGAACGGCAGATCGAGGTAGATGCCGAGATACGCGCCCATGCCGACGAGGGCGAATGCGCTCTTGAAGACGACGGCAACCCACGAGCCGAGACCACCGATCGTTCCCATGAGCGGGCCCATAGCGCGGTCGAGGAAGTAGTAGGTGCCGCCGGCTTTGGGCATCGCCGTCGAGAGCTCGGCCATGCAATACATCGCGGGCAAAATCAGAAATCCGGCGACGAGGTACGCGAGGTAGACACTGTCTCCGGTGTAACCAGCGGCGATACCGGGCAGGAGAAACAGTCCGGAGCTAAACATCGCCCCGGTGGACATGGCGTACACGTCGAACAGGTTGAGGTTCCTACTGAGCTTTGCAGCCATGGCAACTTTCGAGAGCCGTCTGTACGACCAACAACGCGTCGGCCTTCTCATTGAAGTCTGCTTGTCAACGCACGTTGCTTGCCAATGCAGTTGGCTTGATAGTACTATCAGAGTACAGCTATTAAGTAAGGCCTCTACGAAAGAGGGTTGTCAATGAGGGTCTTTGGGAAGGGCAAGCTCGTGAAGCGGGGCCCGGTGGTCGTGGGTCTCCACGGGCCGGATGAAGCCGACGAGGCGCTCCGATGGGGCGCTCAGCAAGCTGTTGCGGGGGGAGTGGATCTGCGCATCGTGCGGGCGTTTGAGCTTCGGGCAACCTCCGACGCGGCTGGTTCCTACCTTCGGGCCCATGAGCTCGCGCACGGCCGGGCGCTCCTTCACCTTGCGGCTGCGAAACAGCGTGTCGGCTTGGAGTATCCGGCGCTGACGATCGAAACCGTGGCGGCGGCCGGTCGCCCGAGTCGGGTACTGCGCCGATTCGCCCGAGATGCGTCGCTTCTGGTCGTTGCAACCCGTCACCGATCACAATCGATGCAGCGCCTCGGTGGTTCAGTCACCAACAAAGTCACCGGCACGGTGCGGTGTCCGGTCATGTCACTGCCCTCGGGCGCGGCTGCCGCCTGACCGGTGGGTCCGAAATAGAACGAGTTGAATAGGTATGATTGATCAATGGATTTGCTAGACCCGCAACCTGACTTGCCTTCTTGGACATTTCTAACGAACCATACCCATGTGTTGCTGGTAATCAGCCGCAACCCCGAGTTGCGCCAACGCGACATCGCACATGCTGTGGGTATCACCGTCGGGGCTGTTCAGAAAATCGTCGCCGAGCTTGAGGCTGGCGGGTATCTAGCGCACGAACGCATTGGGCGCCGTAATCGCTACCAAGTCACGCCGGATCAGCCCCTTCGGCACCCACTCGAATCAGACCACACCGCCCGCGACCTCATCGACACCCTCGCGTCGACGAGCTGATCGAAGGGCGACCGAACTCGCGACTTCTTTGTCGGTCGCCCGTTCGCCGGGCGACCGCCAGAGTCCTACGCTGCGACCATGTCGTCGCATGTCGCCGTGGTCGGCGCCGGTCCAGTCGGATGTGTTGCCGCGGCCACGCTGGCTGAGTGCGGTCTGCGGGTCACATTGTTCGAGGCCGCCCCGCAGCTGCCCCGAGAATTGCGGGCGTCGACGTTTCACCCGGCGACGCTGGAGCTGCTGCACCGGTTTGGGATCGTCGATGAGCTGATCGCGCGTGGGCTCGTCGCTGATCGCTTCGCGTATCGCGACCGCCGGCTCGGCCAGGTCGCATCCTTCAACATGGATCTCGTCGCCGACGTGACCCGCTACCCGTTTCGGTTGCAGTGTGAGCAGTACAAACTGTGCGAGGTCCTGCTCGATCGTTTCGCCACCAATGACCTGATCGACGTGCGGTTCGGGTCGCCGGTCGCCGCCGCCATCGACGGAACTGATCATGCGCAGCTGCATCTCGAGGGCGGCACGTTGCAGACCTTCGATGCGATCGTCGCCGCGGACGGGGCGTCGAGCGCCGTGCGCAAGTCACTCGGGTTGAGCTTCGACGGCATGACGTATGAAGACCGCTACGTCATCGTGTCCACCCCATTCGAGCTGGCCGATCACCTCCCGGACCTGGCCTACGTCAACTACATCTCGGATCCCGACGAGTGGATGGTGCTGCTCCGAACGGTCGACCTGTGGCGAGCCCTGTTCCCGGTTCCGGGCGGCGAGTCCGATGCCGAGGCTCTGAGCGACGACGCCTGCGAACGTCGGTTGCAGGCGGTGGTCGCCCGATCCGGGCGTTACGAGATCGCGCACCGCACGATCTACCACGTGCACCAACGGGTGACCGATATGTTCCGCATCGGCCGCGTGGTGCTGGCCGGCGATGCCGCTCATATCAATGACCCACTCGGTGGCATGGGGATGAACGGCGGGGTGCATGATGCGGTGCCGCTGGGCGCGGGCGTGGCCGGCGTCATCGATGGCACCGTTTCCGACGAACATCTTGATCACTTCGCGGACATGCGGCGGCGGCTGGCAATCGAGTACGTGAAGCGCCACACCCATCAGAACGCCGTGAGCCTGTCGGCGGCTGATCCAGATGTTCGCCAACAGGCGCTCGACGCAACGGTGACCCGGGCCGAAGACCCAACCGAAGCTCGGGCCTTCGTGCTGCAGGCGTCGATGCTTGCGGCACTGTCGACCATGCGTCACGAACTGACCGAGGTCGATTTCTGGCCCGATCACGGAAACCTGGCCACGCAAGTCCCGACCGCGAGATGAGGAGCTGAAACGTATGGGGCAGTCCACCGTCGGAACTCGGGGCCGCATGGCGGTGATCGTACCGTCGACCAACACCGTCGTCGAACACGATCTGGCGATGATCCGACCCTCAGAGGTGACGTTTCACGCTGGGCGCATGTATATAGCGAACCCCAAACTCGGCAGCGACGAGGATTTCGAGGCGCTGCTCGTCGAGATCCGCGAATCGATCGTCGTGGCGATCCGCGACGTCATCACATGCAAACCCACGCACATGCTGATGGGGATGTCGGCCGAGACATTCTGGGGCGGGATCGAGGGCAATGCTGCGTTCGAGGCGCGAGTGCGAGGGCAAAGCGGCCTCGACGTGTCGACCGGTGCGACCGCGTGTCGCGACGCGCTGCGGGCCTTTGGGGCCGAGCGCATAGCGGTCTTCAGCCCCTATCAGCCGGTCGCCGACCGCCAGGTCAGTGCCTACTTCACCGAGGCCGGCTTCTCGGTCGCTGCGGTCACCGGGCTGCGGTGCGACTCGGCAACCAGCATCGCCGAAGTCGATCCGCCCGAACTCGTTGATGTCGTGGATTCGATCGACGACGACACGGTTGACGCCATCGTGCAGGTCGGTACCAACCTGTCCTTCGTCTGCCAGGCTGCCGAACTCGAATCCGAACTCGGCAAACCGGTTTTGGCCATCAACGCAGCGACGTTGTGGCACGCGCTGCGCACGACCGGCATCGACGATCGGATCGCCGGCTTCGGTCGGCTGCTCGCCGAGCACTGACTGGGCCCCGGCGCGACCGTCACTCACCCTTGCGCTATCGGACAAACCTCCGGTTGTCTACCTCCGCGACTGCGGTGAGGCGCGTCCGCTGGAATTGTCCTCAATCGGTACCGCGCCGCATGTTTCGGCCAGAATCTGAAGAAGAATGCGCACGATGAACGCACGCAAAAAACGAAGAGCTTGAGTGGCACCGCTTGTTGGGAACGGACGAGCTGGATGAGGGGAGGGTCACGAATGCGCGTGGCGGTAGGAAGGACCCTCGCGAAGCCGACGTTACGATTGACGCCTTGATCGGCTACAGCCTGAACGGTGCGCCGAGAGGCCGCGTTGGCGAACACATTGCATCGGTCGGCGAGAAGACAGGAGTCGTTGTGAGCCTCGACACGCCGTCTGGCCTAAACGTCACCAACGGATCTGAACCGGGTGTTGATGTGAATGCGGACGTGACGATGACGTTGGCAGCTCCAAAGTTTGGCTTACGTCACGCCGACCAGGTCGGAGATCTCTATGTCGCAGACATCTCCATGCCGCCTTCTGTGCTCGACGCCCTCGGCGCGGGCTCAGCCCCCGATGTTACGCAGAGCAGTATCGTTCTTTCGGTCCCGTCGGCATGACCGGCGACGTGGCAGGTGCCGAAACTTCTCGCCTCGCATCGGATGCTTCTGAGTGGAAGATGTGGGGGCCGTATGTGAGTGAGCGCGCGTGGGGCACCGTGCGCGAGGACTACAGCGAACGCGGCGAGGCGTGGGAGTACTTCCCGCACGATCATGCTCGCTCACGGGCGTACCGCTGGAACGAAGAAGGCCTCGGCGGCGTCTGCGACTCCGAGCAACGCTTGTGTTTGTCGTTCGCGTTCTGGAACGGACAAGATCCGATTCTCAAGGAACGGATTTTTGGGTTGACCGGGAACGAGGGCAACCATGGTGAGGACGCCAAGGAGTACTGGTGGTACCTGGACTCAACGCCAACCCACTCCTGGATGCGCTGGCGTTACGTGTACCCACAACAGGCTTTCCCCTATGGGGACTTGGTGGCCGAAAACCGTCGCCGAGGGCGCCAAGATCCCGAGTTCGAGTTGCTCGACACCGGGATTTTCGACGATGACCGGTACTGGGAAATCACCGCGGACTATGCCAAGGCCGCACCCCATGACATGTCGATCCGCTTGCAAGTTCGAAACGCCGGCCAAGAAACCGCGACGCTGCATGTCCTGCCCACCCTGTGGTTCCGAAACACCTGGGCATGGGGCACCGATGACCGGAAGCCTTCAATCGCCGCGGCCGACTCGGCCCTTGAAGCAACCCATCACTCGCTGGATTCGATGACGCTGCATGGTGACGGCAACCCGACCGCGCTGTTCTGCAACAACGAAACGAACACCGAACGATTGTGGGGCGTTGCCGGCGAGGAGTACCCCAAGGATGGCATCGGCGACCACGTTGTTCATGGCGCGTCGACCATCGATCCTGACGAATGCGGGACCAAGGCTGCGCTTCATTACGTCTTGACAATCGAGGCTGGCCAGACGAGGGAGATCCGGCTTCGATTCGGGCGCGACGGCGAACCCGTCGATGCTGATTTCGATGACGTCCTCAACACCCGCTCGGCCGAAGCCGATGCCTTTTACCGCGCGGTCGTGCCTGCAGGCGCAACCGCCGAGGAGGCAATGATCGCCCGGCAGGCGCTATCGGGAATGCTGTGGTCGAAGCAGTTCTATCACTTCGATGTCGAAAGATGGCTCGATGGTGACCCGGCAGGCAAACCGCTGTCGCCGCGTGCGAAAGTGCGCAACTCTGCGTGGCGACACCTCAATAACTGCGACGTCATCTCCATGCCCGACAAATGGGAATACCCCTGGTACGCAGCATGGGACCTGGCATTTCACTGTGTCGCCCTCGCCGAAGTCGACTCCCAATTCGCGAAGGACCAACTGGTCTTGCTGTGCCGCGAATGGTACATGCACCCCGATGGCCAACTCCCCGCTTATGAATGGGCGTTCGGTGATGTCAACCCACCGGTGCACGCCTGGGCGGCTCTGCGGGTGTTCGAGGCCGATGGGTCGAAGGACTTCGAGTTTCTCGAGCGCGTTACTCACAAGCTGCTTCTCAACTTCACCTGGTGGGTCAATCGAAAGGACGAGGAGGGGAACAACGTCTTTGAAGGTGGGTTCCTCGGACTCGACAACATCGGCCCGATCGATCGATCTGCCGCGCTTCCCGAGGGCGGCAGGTTGGAGCAATCTGATGGCACCGCGTGGATGGCGATGTTCTGCCTGAACATGCTCGAGATGACGTTGGCGCTCTCTGAGCACGACGAAACTTATGAGGACCTGGCCACCAAATTTCTCGAACACTTCACCTACATTGCCAGCGCCATGGACGAGTGTGGCCTTTGGAGTGCCGAAGACGGATTCTACTACGACGTGCTCCACCTTCCTGGAGCCGAGCCGATACCGCTGCGGGTTCGGTCAATGGTCGGCCTGCTGCCGCTTGCAGCCACCACGACGCTCTCCAAGGACACCCTGGCCCGACTGCCAGACTTCGCGGCGCGGTTTGAGTGGTTCCGTAGCAACAAGCCGCAGCATGCGGCCAACGTGACCCACAGCGATCCCACGAGCGACTTCGACGGCTGGCTTCTCTCGATCGTTTCGCCCGAGCGACTGCCCCTAATACTCTCGAAGATGTTCGACGAGGAGGAGTTCCTGTCGCCCTTCGGTCTGCGATCGTTGGCTGCGAGCCATCGAGAGAGTCCGTTCGTCTTGTCTCTCAACGAGAGGGAGGCGAGCGTCGGCTACGAACCGGCAGAATCTGAATCCGGACTCTTTGGTGGAAATTCGAATTGGCGTGGGCCGATCTGGTTTCCTCTCAACTACTTACTCATCGAGTCCCTTGATCGGTTCGCTTGTTATCTGGATAACAACTTCACGATCGACTATCCGACGGGATCGGGTGAGAACCACAACCTGACCTCGATCAGCGATGATCTTTCATCACGGCTCGTCTCCCTGTTCGCCAACGACGCAGGTGGCCGTCGCCCAGTCTTCGGCGAGTCCGAGCGGTTCCAGGATGATCCCGCCTGGCACAACCAGTTCCTGTTCTATGAGTACTTCGACGGCGATTCGGGCCAGGGGCTTGGCGCATCGCATCAAACAGGATGGACCGGACTCGTCGCGAAGCTCATCGGCAAGCATTCATGACCGAGTTACGACCACTTGCCGGGTCCGCATCTGACGCCTCCGTTGATACGCGGCCTCCCCAAAGTAGGTGAGCACAAGCACTGCGCCATGCAGGTAGAGGTCCGTCGGCCTCGTGCTGGCAATGTGCGAAAGCAATGCCGCAAGCGCTGCGAGGCAGGCAACAAATGTTCTTCGCTGCGTTTTGCACATCGCCGGCGGAGTTCGCGATCGGTTCGAACCCTTCGTAGGCCACGAAGATGAGCATGCCCCCCGGCAATGAGCGAGCTTGGTCCGGCCCAATTTGAAGGTCCGCTCGCAGTGAAATCGGTCTCGGTGGGGGCCACCGCGACAAAGACCACCGGGATCAGAATCCGAAAGCAAACGCATACAACGAGGTCGTCACGATGTAGCTGATCCACAGCAGAACGTTCAGCGATCCTGCGACCTTTCCCGCGCCGAACCCCTCGATCAGGAACTCGACCGTGCCTCCCTGAGAGGGAATGGCCACGGACAGCCCCGATATCGCCATCAGCAGAACCCGGCTCATTCGTGCCGCTCACGCTGCAGTCGCGGTAGGTGCAAGTAGCCCCAGCGGCGAAGCCGGGTAGTCTCTCGTCACCTAGATCAGTGGAGAGAAATTGACCATGGCCAAAAAGTTGGACATCAATCCCGACGACTATGACACGTTCCCCGCCGAGATGGTTGCGGCGATCCTTCCCGATGACATTGACCTCAAGGCTGTCCAACAATCGCTGACCGACTCCGGTGTGGGCTCCGAACGAATTTCATTCCTTGTCGGCGAAGAAGGACTTCGCACCCTCGATCCTGAAGGAAAGCGTGACGGCTTGTTTGCCCAGCTCAAGCGGGCGATGGAGTCGGTGAGCATGGAAGGACCAGCCTTTGAGGCTGCAACGAAGGCGCTGGAAGACGGCGAGACGGTCATCTCAGTAACCGATACCCCCGACGAAGACGCCGATTCCGTTCGGCAAACGTTGATCGAGGCGGGCGCAACCGAGGCGTTCCACTTCGGCAGGTGGACAATAAGCCCAAGCGGCACCATCGTTACCGACGAAGAGACGGTTGCCGGCTCCGAAGAGCGCGACGAGACCGAGTGATCGCATGGGGCGATTCGGAACGCGGTGTCGATGCGTTCTCGTCGTCCGGCCTACTGAGCGCCCTCGGCCCCGAGTCCGTCGACCCCCGGTGTCTGTTCGGGACCATTTGCGATCTCGACTCCGTCTGACTCCGAATCAGCAGGCGGGTCGGCAGACTCGCCTGCGGCTTTGGCCCCCTCCGCTGCGAGTCCCTCTACCCCCGGAGTTTGATCCGGTCCGTTGGCAATCCGGACTTCGTCGTCGGTCTGGCCCGTCGAGATCTCTTTCTCTTCTTTATCAGTAGGCATTTTGGTTCCTTGGTGCGAATGATGAATGACGGTCGGGTACACCCGCCAAGGTCGCTCCGAACTAACGGCGGACGACATTGAACTCGCGACCTTAACCCGACCGATCGGCTCGCGCCCGATTATCGCTCGTCCCCCGATGGTCTCGTCTTTGCCGCTGGGCCCAAAGGTGACGCTATTTGCAGGGAGGCGTGGAGCGTCCCACCTATGGAAGGACGTTGGTGATTGGAGCCACCGCATCTCCAGCACGCTTCGTCAGGCGCTTGGCTTGCCGTTTTGCCTTTCGTCGGCCCCGTCGGCTCAGCTTTACCGCAGTGTCCGTGATTTCGTCGGTCGAGGGTAGTGCAGCCTTCTTCTGAGCCCGACGTTGTGCTCTCCTTGCCTTCTTTGCTGCGCCAACGGCCTCAAGTTCTGCTCTGTCGGCGCGTTCGGCCTCGTGTTTCACCGTCCGCTTCAGTTTCTGTCGAGCACTTTCGGCCTCATCGAGATCGGCTTCGAGCCGCTCAAGGCGTTCGGCCTTACTGCGGTAGTTGACGATTCCCAAAGTGGCCACCGACGTACATTTTCTTACAAGTCCCATAACACGTTTCTTTCTCGGCCACCGACTGGATCGCGAGATTCAGTCAGGTCGGGCCTTTGTAGGTAGAGCGGGGCCGCGGGCGATGTAAACCACGCAACCTTGAAAGCCGCAGCGTCCCAGATCCTACGTTGTGTGGCCGTCGCAGCGGGCTCAATCGCCAGCGTCACCAGTTGCCGACTTGTCGACGGACAGCACCGCCTCGATCGCGATTTCAGCTGCAGCCTGGCGCAAAGAGGTGCCCGCTGATGCAGCACGGTTCCACACCGCCTCGTGGGCTCGAACGAGCCGATCACGCATCGCCGACAGGATCTGATCTGTATCGTCGGCCTGATTCTCTGCCGCTACCTCCATCTCATGCCAAGAGACGACGACCCCGCCTGCATTTACCAGAATGTCGGGCACCACGGTTACTCCACGCTGGTGCAGGATCCGGTCGCCGGTCACCGTGCATGGACCGTTGGAGGCTTCGAGCACCACCTTCGCCCCAAGCGACGATGCAACTGCTGCGTCGACAACGCTTTGGAGGGCCGATGGCACCAAAACATCGGCGTCAGTAGAGAAAAGATCGCCAGTCGGGACGGTCTCGCCAAGCTCGGCGAGCGGGGTGCCCTTGCTTTTGGCGTTCGAGAGGGCGTCGATGTCGAGACCGTCGGCGTCGATCAACGCCCCCGACGAATCGCTGAGCGCGACAACGACGTGGTCATGCTTCACCAGGTGTTTGGCGAGCGGGATACCAATGCCTCCGAAACCTTCGATAGCCACCCGCTGCGGGCCATCGCGACCCAGACGACCAATGGCCTGGTCAAATGCCACCGCGACGCCGGCCGCCGTGGCGCCGCTTCGAGCCTCGATACCTCCATTCGATACGGACCTGCCGGTGGCCGCAATCGCCGTTGCATCGGCACCGGTCTGTTGGCGCCAGCCCCGATCGATGGCATCCATGGCAGCAGCATCGGACCCAACATCGGGGCCAAGGACGTCAACCGAAGAGCCGATCGATTGGCCAAGCCGGGCTCCCAGGTCGGCCAGGACCGTATCCCTGTCGATCTCGGCGTTTGATGGCAAAGAAAGACCACCCTTACCGCCACCGAGGGGAAGGTCGACCAATGCGCACTTCAGCGTCATGATTTTTGCCAGCGCTTCGACCTCATGACGGTTTGCGTCGGCTGAGATGCGGAGCCCACCTTTGGCTGGGCCGCGAGTTCGATCATGTTGCACCCGCCACAATGTCGCTTCCTGTCCGTCAGCGAGCGTGACCGGAAGTTCGATGTATCGGTCGGGTTGCGTTAGGCGACGAAGGCGCTGATCATCGACACGCAGCCGGGCAGATCCCAGCTCATAGAGGGCATCTGCCATGATGAGAAGTTCGTCGTTCATGCGGTTCTTGCTCGATTCAGGGCCGAGGTCATCTGCTCCTGGAGCGTAATGCCGAGAGAGCTCTCCGAAGGCACTCACCGCATGCGATGTCCATTGAGGTGGATTCGAACGAGGGAAAGACTCTAGGGTAGATAGCTTGGTCCATCAGTAAGGAACAGTTCGCAATGACCCCAAGTCAAAACTCTCAACCAGCAAAGAACTCGGATCCGTCCGAGGAGGTCCGTGAAGGCGTTGACGAGGCCGAGAGCGGATCCGGCGTCGACTTGGAGGAGCAGCCCTTCAATGTCAATGGTCCAGCCGAGGGAAGCGAGTCGGATCACGACGCTGATGAAGATGACGACGTTGACGAGGCCGAGAGCGGATCCGGCGTCGACTTGGAGGAGCAGCCCTTCAACGTCAACGGACCAGCCTCATCAGACCCGAGCTGAGATCAGCGACTGGTCTAGATTCGGTCTGAGTCGGGCAACGTCGACGTTGCCGTCACTATGGAGAGGGGCTACGACAATGGAAACAATTTTTGAGGCGCTGCGTTCAGACCACTCGGCACAGCGCGAGCTGGTTGCCAAGCTCACGAGCACCACGGGAGCCAGCGACGATCGGGCCGCCCTATTCCAGGAGCTGAAGGCCCAGCTCAGCGCCCATGCCGGGGCCGAAGAACGGTACTTTTACAACCCACTGCTCGAACACGACGTCAGCCAGACGCATGCGCGCCACAGCGTTGCCGAGCACAAAGAAATTGACGACTTTGTCGAGAAACTCGAATCGACCGACATGTCCTCATCGCAATGGCTGCTCTCTGCCCGCGAGCTTGAGGACCGTCTCATTCACCATCTCGATGAGGAAGAGTTGGAGATCTTCCCGGTTGCGGGCAAAGCTCTCGCCGACGGCTCCAAAGCCGAGCTCGCCCGGCTGTACACCGAGGATATGACTCGGAGGCTGAACGAACCCCGACAACCAATTTCCGAGAGTGTCGAGCCCTCAATCCTGGCGTCTGGAACCGACGATTCGTGAAGGTGACCTGTGCCGCGCCGATGGGGGTTTGCGGCTCGGAGTTGATGGGTAGTCTCCACTGATGTCGAACCAATGCAGCTGCTCAGAACCCCGAGGATCGCTAGCTCCGCGACCTACTTGAGTTCGCTGTTGCGCTGCTGATCGAGCGGGCATTCGACAACGTTGAGCTCGTTGCTACCGAAGGCGGAGGCGACTACCGCGTCCAGATCGTCGTCGGGCCCAACCCGTCGGCCGGTAACGCCAAAGGCGTTTGCCACTGCAACAAAATCCGGATTCTCGACGGCGACGGCGGTGCGCCGCATTCCTTGCTCGTCTTGGTGCCAGGCGATAAAGCCATACGTGTCGTCGTTAAGAATGAGGACAGTGAGGTTGGTGAGTCCCAGCCGTTTCGCCGTCTCAAGATCTTGGATGTTCATCATGAACCCGCCATCCCCGCACACTGCGACGATCTTTCGTTCGGGATAGAGGCGCGCTGCAACCATTGCGGTCGCCAAACCGGCACCCATCGTGGCCAGCGCGTTGTCGAGCACCAAGGTGTTGGGGGCCAGCGCCGGGTAGTGACGGGCAAACCAAACCTTGTAAGCGCCGTTATCAAGCGCCACAATGTCGCGTCGGCCGAGATGCCGACGAATGCTCTCGATGACCGTGTGAGCTGACGGCGGGTACGACGCTGGACGCTGCTCGCTGCGAAGGGCAGAGTTCACGGCTTGGCGCTGTTTGGTCGTCGCCTCGAATCGTTCGGTGGCCGATGATTGGTCCTGCGGCAGTAGTGCAAGAAGATTGGCGGCGATGTCACCGAGAAGAACCTCGCAGGGCCGATAGCAGTGTTCTATCTCGGGTGCGGCGGTGTCGATGTGGACGATCGCCTTTGTGCCATCGACGTTGAAAGATGACGGGGGATGTTCGACCGGTTGGAAACCCACCGCCACGATGAGGTCGGCCTCCAAGAGCGGTTTGGTTGGGATGTCGGTGCTGTTGAGGCTTAACGCCCGCAGCGAGTTGGGATGATCCTCGGCGAGCGCACCCTTGCCCATCTGGGAGGCCACGAGACCAATGCCGGTTGCTTCAACGAATGCTGTTAACGCATCGGGAATACCGCCGAGTTGAGTCGCTGCTCCGGTCAGTAGCACCGGGGAGACAGCATCGGCGATGAGCGACTGCACCCGTTTGATCGTCGTTGACGCCGCGACTGGCAGCGATGGAGACAATGCCGCTGGTGTCGAGCCACCATCGGTTTCTTCTCCCGCTATGTCCTCGGGGATTTCGAGCAGTACTGGGCCAGGTCTCGGAGCCATTGCAACCGAGATCGCCCGGGATGTATCGGCAGCCATCGTTCGAGGATCGCTGACGCTGTGAGCCCACTTAGTGACGGGCCGGACAATGGCTGGCAGGTCGAGCACCTGAAAACTTCCCTCGCCATTGTTGCGAGCGGGTTTTTGACCAGAGATCGCGACGACCGGGAAACCACAAAGGTGAGCTTGGGCCAGCCCGGTGATGGCGTTGGTCAAACCTGGTCCGAGCGTGGTGACGACGACTCCGGGAGATCCAGTGAATCGCCCGTGTGCCGCCGCCATGAACGCTGCGTGCTCCTCGTGACGGCACACGACGAGGCCGATTCCCGCATCGTCGATGGCCTCGAGCAGCGCGATGGTCTCTTCTCCGGGCAGGCAGTAGACGGTGTCGATTCCATGAGCGACCAGTGTGAGGGCCACGTCCTTCGCAGCGGTTGAACTCATTTCACCGCCATGGTCTTGGCAGCTGCGGACGCCCGATTTCCGGGACCGCGGCGCCCTCGGCCGCGTCCCGCGCGGCCGATGCCACCAGCGGGCAAGAAAGCGCATCGAACCACTTCTTCGACCGTCATGGTGTTCCCAGGGTTGAACTCATCTTGGCCTTGTTGAAGTAGTGGAAAATGGCGTTGTTTCAGACATCGGTGCCGTCGCTCGGTCAGCAGGGGTGAGCGAACCGCAGCCTAGTTCGGAGCATGGCCTTGCGCGCCGCCGCAGCTTCTGCGTCGCTCTCTTTCTCTGATGGGGTGTGGCTGACAGGCGAAAGAGCGATCGCTGTATGGCTCCTCAGCCCGTTGCGCTCAGGATCGGGCTTCGATGAGGGAGACGGCTCGGCGCAGGTAAAGACCTTGCTCCTGTTCGGGGCTGGACAAGTCGGCAATCACTGCGTCGATTATCTGGTCGATGGCTGCGTCCGCTTCCGGGGTAGCCGCATTGCGTCGATGGAGTTCGGTGCGAACGGTCATCAGGGTCCTCACCATGTGGAGTTGCACGGGTCCCTGGTTGCGGGCATAGATGCGGATCTGGTCAAAGGCCAGTTCCACGTAGTCGTGATAGCCGGGCTCGGCAAGCGACCAGATTTCGCATTCGCCGATAGAGAATCGACCGGGTGGCAAGTCCCGTTCAAGGATGTCCATGATCACCGCGCCGAGTTGATGGATCACTGCCTTGGCCGTATTCGGGTCGTTGATACCAGGAGACAAAGCCTTCACCGCCACGTCTTCGAGCACCAATAGCCCGAGGGCGACGTCTTGCTGCATGGTTCGCTCGTCGCCGAGTCCAAATGCGGCTCGCAGCCCGGTTTCAACATCACTTTTGTCCACTTCGGTTTCGGACCACAACCTCGCCAGCGGTGCCCCGCGCATGACGAATGAGCCAACCGGCGCCTCAATACGGATCGAGGCGCTTGCTGGCGAAGCCGATTCCAACGCCTCGATGCTGATCTGTTGGACCCATCCGGATTGAGGCGCAGTCACCACGGTCGCCGAGCCCTCGTCGAGTAGCTGTTCGGAGTCGTCGAGTTCGGGATCGTTGAGGGCGACAGTGCCCACGGCGAGCTTGGACGCCGCGCCATCGCCGGAACGTTCTGCAAACCGGTCGCTCACCAAGTCCATGACTTCTTCGGACAGGTCGCGAATCACGGTCGATACCCGGAGCTTCTGGGCCGTGTGGCTAATCGACGCTAAGAGTGCGAGTACCGCTCCCACGGCGAACACGACGGCGAGAAAGACCGATATTCGGGGTAGGTATGCGTCGTTGCCGCCGTCTTCGAGACGGCCACCCACCTCGCGAAGAACCAAGAGACTGTAGAGGAACGTGGCGGTGACGATCCCGATCATGTGCTGCTGAAATCGGTCACGAAGGAAATTGCGCAACACCCGAGAGGAGTACGAGGTGCTGGACATCTGTATCGCCACGAGCGTCAAGGAAAAGACCACAGATGCCGCCGAGATTGTGCCCGAGCTGACCGCCCCCAGGATCGCTCGCGCGTTGTCGACCGTGGTGTCGAGGAAGTCGGGCAGATCCTGCATCGACTCACGTCGATCGAGACTGGTAAACAGCTGAGCCCCCAGGATCGCCCCGATGAGCCAGAGCAGCGGCACGCCGAACAGGCTGGTGCGGAACCGATCGACGAGTGTTCGCCAGACCAGTGCGATCGGACCACCGTCGGTGGCGAAGCTGGCTGGTTGCTTCGGCATCGGCGGTCTAACCGGCCCGCTCAGCGGACATGGCCGGCCCATACAGGCCCGCCGACGTCAGTTTGGTTGCACCGGGCAATACCGTGGCCCTTGCTTGACTGAGCGCCACGAGAACTACGGCAGGTTTTAACATAGGGTTAGGTCTACCTCGGTGCGAGTTGATCAAACCAGCCGTGGAGATGGCCGCGTCGTTTGGTCAAGCCCTCAGTGGGGTAGGACCACTCTCAGGACGCAGCACAAATGGGATTGTCATGGACGCTCGGATCGGGCTGGTGGCCACCGTGATCGCCGTTGTGCCTATTGGCCATGGTTTGTGAGCGTTCTGATCGCGACCGGTAGAAAACCTCGGGCCGCCGGCGGCCGCCTCGACGCAGCCACGTGCCGCTTGATCGGGGCCGACGCGCTCATCATCGACGCCGAGGACGCCGACGCGTCAGGCCCAGTGCGGCATCGGCCGACGCGCAGATCTTGGTAGCCTCGGGTTCTTTTCAATTGCGGTCGGTTTTGCCTTTCAAGACATTTTGGAGATCGCCCTTTCTGGTGGGTTGCTGTCGGTCCGCCAACCGTTCCAGCGTCAACATCGAGGCCCGCTTTTGGTGCGACGCGCGCCAGCACAATGCGAGGCGAACCCTCGATGAGCCAGTAAAGACGGTAAAGAGTTCGCTTGTGGCCGCAGACATCGAGATGCCCGACCACATCGTGGCGCTTCAGGCCACGCCCAGTTTCGAGGCCGCCGTTCAGGCGATGGTGACGGGACCCAGGCGGCAGTGTCCAGGTCGCCTGAACCACGCGATCGTCACCCGTGCCCCACCTCGCCGCGGGCCGGTCACCTCCACATTTGGCACGACTGCGACCGGCAGCCCCCACTTCGTTATCTCGAACCCAGGCCGTGGTCGGCGAGGGCCACCGCGCCTTTCCCCAACCGAAGTTTGAGAAGTGTCTAGTATGGACACTGTCGGCCACGACGATCGTGGTCACGAACAGGAGAACATGATGTCCGGATCTACATTCAAGATGACGCAGCTCGTCGGAGAGTCACCCGACGGAATCGAAGCTGCCGTCAAGACCGCGCTCGCCACCTCGGCCGGCAAGGTCCGGGGCCAGACCTGGCTCCACGTCACCGATATTCGAGCCAATCTCGGCGAGGGCGGCACCGTCGACCGTTGGCAGGTTGCGATCGACGTTGCGTTCAAGGTCGAATCCTGAGCAAGGGTCAGCGTCGGCACAGACCGTAAACAGCGTCGCACCGAGCGAGCCAGCGCGCGCTGACCATCACCCGGTGAAAGCCACCGGCCTCTAACCCGGTGACGACCTGAAGAATGTTGCCCAGGCTGAAGTTGGAGGGCCCGGTCCCCATGATGGGTTCAGCGATCCGGCCATGGGGCGCACCCCGGAGGCGAACCGATCATGGCATCGATGACGGTTGGCCGGTGCACGCTCGCTGTGAGCAAGTACGGGGGCGAGTTCGGCTGTGTCGATGCTGCTTGCCTGCGTCAGGGCGGGCCGCTGGGGGAGGGCTCGATCGAGAACGATGCAGGCCAAGGGTTGGGCTCAGCGCATCAAACCGGCTGGACCGGGCTCGTCTCCAAGTCGCCAAGCACCTCCAACCGAAGTCCAAGCTCACGTACGGGTGTAGCGGTAAAACGTCAGCCCGTCCTGCTGAAGGATGCGTTGCAGCGTTAGGTCGGTTGTAATGCCCGGCCCTTCTGATGCCACGATTCGAGAACTCCTTCCGCCGACGAGCAGGGGCGACAGGCTCAGACATACTTCGTCAACAAGGCCGGCAGACACCAGGTGGCCGTTCAGGGTCGGGCCGCCTTCGAGCAGAACGGTCCGTGCGCCTCGCTCTCGCAACATCCGAAGCGCCAAACCGAGGTCGACGCTGTCGATGCCGGCGTCGAGGATCTCGGCGTGCGGGGCCAGCTCAGCCCGCCTGGCGGCGGGAGCCTGCGCATGGGTCAGAACTATTGGAATGTTGTCGTCGAAGACCCGATGGTCCGACCCAAGAGAGAGGCTTCCGGTCACGATCGCCAGCTCCGGGCGCGCCAGCTGTCCCCGGTGTTCGCGAATGGCCTGCACCGTAATTGGGGTCTGTGGTCGACGGTAGTTCTCGGCCCGGACGGTTCCCGAAGCCACAAGGATCACATCGGCCACCGCACGGATTGCCGTGAACACCGCTTTGTCAGCCGGACCGCCGAGGCCTCCCGAGACACCGTCGATGCTGATACCCCCGTCGGCGCTGGAGATCATGTTCATCATCACCCACGGACGGTCGGTCGGGGCGGGGCGCGAATCGGCGGCATACAGCGCCAAAACATCGACGTCGTCGACGTGGCTGGGGAACAGTTGCTGCATAGCCCTACACACTATCGATGCCATTTCGCACCGTCGCGCAGCTGACGGCACGAGGGCGCCGTTCCCGGAACGACAAAGGGGCGGTGTCCGGGGGCAGTCGGCGCCGAATCGTCGGGCTTATGACGATGGCATTCATACTAGAAACCTCTGACCCAGCGAAGCTGGCGGCTGACCACACGCGAGTACAAGGGCACGTTTGCACATGCACCGGGCCTTGGGGAACGTCGTGACTGAGCTCGCTTATCTACCGAGAGATCACCGAAGGACGACTCCGCTCCGTCAAGATCGGCTGCGCCCGCCGAGTACGAGTCATCGATCTCGACGAATGGCTCGAGAGCCTGCCGACGTCATGAGTCGCGGCGACGGCACCGTCTGGTTCGACGAGACCCGCCGACGATGGATGGGCAACCTCGAACACGGACGAACCCACGACGGCAAGCGCCGCCGCATCCACGTCTCCGGCGAA
>Ga0114956_1000471_pt1 | contig 29142 bp, 24 predicted proteins | sample MaitaG_FD_87304 | JGI IMG/M metagenome (GOLD analysis project Ga0114956, IMG submission 87304) | Marine algal microbial communities from Maine, USA - Maine_Asex2 metaG | ecosystem: Host-associated > Algae > Red algae > Unclassified | place: Maine, USA | collected 2015-01-05
AGTGCTGGGACGAACTCTTAAATTTTCGCTCAAAGAAAAGCAGACGACCATCAAACTGGTAACGTAAGTTAATGACGTCTGCCGGCTATAGCCACCGTTGATCGCTTCTTCACTATCCTTACTTCGCCTGAGATTCATGAAGTCAAATCCATATTCGCCACCTTAGACGAACTCACGGCAAATCGAAAAAACACGTAAGCCACGTCGCGTCAAAAAGTCAAAAAGACATGAGATTTTCATGACGATTATTGGTTCCATTTTGGGAGGAGCGCCATCTATCGCTTTCGCAATATACTGTCCCGATTTGAGCGAAATCTTACCTAAATCTGTCATCAATTACTTCCAATTTGCCGTACTGTTGTTCGTACTAGCATTTGCCTTTGGTGGGTTTTGGCTTTCTGACAAATTGTACCGACAGCTATTTCTTCTGCGCTCAGATGTAGAAATTAATTGAGAACCTTGCGAGTTGAAGGCGCTTGCGTTCGCAAAACGATTCCTGCAAAACGGTTACGGTTAAGGTTAAGGCTAGAGTTAAGGTTAGGGTTGCATTTGCATGCTGCTCAGCCGACTTTTGAGGCTATCCATTCCACCTCTCAATGCCCACGCTCGATTGGTGTCGCTGGTAGAATGCCCCGCTTGAGTAAGTGTGTTGGAAATCATAGACATCGTATGTGCGTCGGCTCCGTTGATTCCCGTATCCATCAACGTCGTCATCGTTGATTGATAGATGTCGCAGCAAAGACGATGGTCACCCGAATTGTATGCCGGCACGCCTTGCTCAATCGCCGACGTTAACATGCCGATCGCTTCAGCTGGAGAAAGGCTGCTTCCGGGGATCAAAACAGTGTCGATCGCATGCACCACGCCGTTGGACGTTTCGATATTCTTGCTGATTACAGTGGCATCATTCACTGAAATCCCTTGAGCAGAATACCCAATCTTCACGCTGCGGCCCAGCAACGTTTGCGCCGACCGTGCTTTTACGGCTTGGTCATCATAAACACGACCCGAGACCACGTGATATTTCAAAATGTCGACCAGCTTTTGCTTGTTCCCAGGCTCCAAGAGCGACTCGACGGTTCCCGCAGGCAATTTTGCAAACGCGTCGTCGGTGGGAGCAAACACTGTAAACGGGCCATCACCGCTGAGCACACCCCCAAGGTCGGCCGCGCCCACCGCAGCGACCAACGTATTAAAGATACCCGCTTCGGTCGCTGTCACGGGAATCGTCTTCTCTGCCGGCAGCATGACTTCATCGATAACATGAATGACGCCGTTGGTACATTGAATGTCAGTCGCAGTTAGCGGCGCGTTATTGATCATCGGGAAATCGGATCGCAAGTTGAGATCCAGTCGCTGGCCGTTGAGCGTTTGGGCAGAAGTGAGGCCATAGGCATCGGCCGCCATCACACGCCCCGGTACTACGTGGTAGGTTAGGATCGCTGCGAGTCGATCTTTATTTTCGGGCAGCAAAAGCATCTCAACGGTGCCCGGCGGTAGTTTGGCAAACGCTTCGTCGGTGGGAGCGAATACTGTCAGTTCTTGACCGCCACTGAGTGCACCGACAAGTCCGGCGGCTTTTGCGGCGGCAACCAACGTATTGAAATTGCCGGCACCAATCGCCGTTTGTGCGATGCTCTGTTGTTGCGCTACCGTTGGCGAGGTGGAGGAAATTAGCCAGACAAGCGAAACCAAAAAAACGGGCAAACTTTGAAACTTCATCGTTATCTCCAAAAGGCAGTGGTTTTATGTACCGGTTGTTTTCTCTGAAAGTGGTTTCTAATTGACCGGGAGAAGAATTAGGTCTTAACAGATCGTTCTATCAGAGACGCAAATGGGTGCCATGGTCTAATTCTCCAACCCATTTTTTCTCCAAGATTGTTGACGGCCAGCGAATCATGATTGGAGATTTAAATATGATAAAGAAGCATCTAAAAATTTCGCAATCGAGCCAAACCCATTCACGCAACTCGGATTCGCTGACTATTACTTCGCGGCATTTGGGGGATTTCCACATCTCGCGTAAAACGGGCATGGCAATATCTCTTGACCTCATTTTGACCGCTGGCCTGTGCAACGTCCGCGTATATACGGGCATGCCGCCCCAGTCATCGGCGAACAGAAAAAGGATGTTCGGGCGTTGCTCAGCCAGGCAAAAGAGGGTGCCAGTAACCAGAGGGTCACCAGTAATCAGAGGGTCAGAATAGCCAAAGTTCTCAAAATAGTTGCTCTCGACATGCCACGTTCCCTTTGCTGTTTGTCATTCCCGATCGTGAATGTCATCCGCATCTGAAACTTTTAGCTATTGGGTTTTGCAGCAGCGATCATCTTTTCGATTTCCAAAACTTGTTCATAGGGCACACGGCTCCGCTGATATTTCCTAGAAAGGATGTCATGCAGCGTCTCGAGATCATCCAGCTCAATTTTCTCAAACTTGGTCCACTCGTCTTCGGATTTTAGTCGCGACTGAAGATGCCATTTACCTGCATGGCGTGTGGCGGTCACCAAACGCGTTTCACCATCTTCGGTCTTCTCACGCCATTCGTGTTTTTTCATGATCGGTTCATACAAATGCTAAAAGTTGTATCAGAATTCATCGCTGGCACTGGTCAAATATTGCAACGGACAACCGCTTGGCTCAGCAATTGCTTCAGCCGATCCGGTCCAGTCGCTTCGACTTTCGCCACAAAGCCACGTTTATGTGCGAAGCGAACGTCGGCTTCGTTTTCGATCATCGAAAAATTTAATCGCGGGCAATCTTCATAGCGCGTCATCCCATACCCGTCGCCACGGCGATCAGGATATACCAATGCATGGACGTCATTCTCTTTTTCTTGTTCGGCAATAAACGCGTACAACCCAAAGGATGGGTCCTGCGTGATCACTTCGCTTTGCTCCAAAAACAAAGCGTGAACCGGATCGCCGTCTGACGAATTTTCAATGGTCCACCATTGGGCATGCTGCTTCAGATAGTCTAATCGCTCGCGGAGTGAACGAACGTAATTTACGATGTCTTCACCCACCATGCACATCACCTGATAGATCGGGCTCGCGGGCGTCAGTTCTGAGTGATTCGAAAAGCGGTTCAGCAACGTGATATCAATCGGCGAATTTAGATCGCTCAGTGCCGATCGTGGAATGCCCATGAGTTTTGCGGTTTCGTTGGGCCCGCGTGTGTCCAGCCACTCCGCCGGACGCAGCCACTTGCAAAACATCAGCGCGTCCTCATACAGCCCCATACTCTGAAGTACCAGCGACAGTGCGCAAATCGGTGAAGCATCGCGCGGGAATTGATGATGGTCAAAATTGTTCAGCTCAGCATCGTGAACTTCCCCGACGTCGACAACACACGTTGTCACGTTCGACAGATCGTCAGCGGACGGTTCACGACGCTCAATAGGTACGCCGTGCAAATGAGCCAGTAGACAACAGGCCAGGAAATCGTCTTTGTGGGCTCCGCCGGGGTGGGTTACGATGGTTTGGATGGTCATGAAGTCAGACTGGATTAGGAATAAAGGAGGTGTGTCAATTTAAATAAGGCTTTGAACCGAAAAGTTAGGCCCTGCACAGGTGAGCGACGCTCCTCAGGCTCACCCCGATTTTGGCGATACGGGTCGGGAGAGTACAGACGAAGCAAGTATTTTACACCCCATTCCGCCTACCACCAGATGCAGCAAATCGTTTACGAAGCGTGCTTGTTTATCGTTTCTTTGGACGGGAATCCGGATACAATCAACGCGATGGTTTCTCGCCTGATCAACCCTGCCTTGGCTCCCTACTATCGAGACTTCCTCCATGACAATCAAAGCGATCACGAGATCCGAACATGGATTTACGTTAGTTGAGTTATTAGTCGTCATCACAATCATCGGCATCTTGATTGGGATGCTTTTGCCAGCGGTTCAAATGGTGCGTGAGTCGGCTCGCAGGATTGCTTGTGCCAACAACATCCGTCAACTTGGTCTATCGATGCACAACTACGAATCGACCAAACAGCATTTGCCATCGGGATGGGCAGAAAACGGATATACTTGGGGTGTTGAGATTCTGCCATTTGTTGAACAGCAGAATCTTTACAACTCGATTGAGCCAGGAGCAAGCTGGACTCGGGGTGCCAATGAGATAGCAGCCGCCACCGTGGTGTCAATTGCGCGATGCCCAACGTCTCCGCTGGATGACCACTACGATCATAACGGCGTTTCAGATCGAGTTCCTGCCGATTACCGGGCAAGCATTGGATCCAATGTGCGCGGCGACAGCGGACCGAAACTACCGGGTTCGCTATCCACGCGCGATAGCAATCCTAATGGCATTTTTTGGGGCTGTAGTAAAACTAAATTTGGATCTATCATCGACGGATTGTCCAACACTATATTCATTTCTGAATCTCGGACGGACCCAACATTTAATAAAGATGGAAATTCGTCGGACCATTGGTTTATCGGATCGCCAAACATTGATGGCTTTGAGTGTGGGGATAGGGCGACTGGCGGAGGAACCGGGGGAGGTGACTACTCGGAGGTCGTAGGGTCGGGAATCGTCCAGATGAATGCGCGAATTTTCGATCCCTCTTTGCATGGTGCATTGATCGAGATTTCTTTTGGCAGCTACCACTTTGGCGGCATGAATGTCGTCTTGGGCGATGGGTCAACGCATTTCATCTCCGAGGAAATCGACACCACTGCTTATCGAGCCACGTTTTCTAGAAATGGCGGCGAAGTAACAACCATCCATTAGTAAACGTCAATCAAAAACATCCCCCAAGCCAAATGAACTTTCGCACTCTGCCACTGAGACCATTTATTCGCTTGCTTTTTGCAGGTCTCTGCATTGTGGTGATGGTCTCGGGCTGTAATCAACCAGCGGGCCCTGATTACGAGCGTTTAAAACTGGCAGAGGTGTCGGGAACAATTCGATTGGATAAGACTCCCTTGGCAAACGCGTATGTAGTTTTTGAATCCCCCGATAAAACCTTCTCCAGCGGCAAAACGGACAGCGACGGTAAGTATAAGTTGATGTTCAATTCCAAGCAGTCGGGTGTATTGACCGGGCGGAAGATCGTTCGAATTCAGCTTCGTAGAATTTCTGACGATGGCGTTGGCAATGATGTTGGCGATGAAGAAACTGAAGACCAGAACCAAGGATTGCCCGATCGGCAAACCGATCGGCAAACCGATTCGTCCGAGCTGCCCAGGACGTACCATCGTAAAAGCCATCTAAGAGCGGACATAGTCAACGGCGTGCAGGCCATCAACTTCGACCTGAATTCTGATGGCTCCACTACTTCACCAAAACAGTAGCACCTGCTGTGTCGCGTTTTCACGATTCCCTTTAATGTCCCGCTACATCAACGGCTTGTTGACGGAATTCGATTACGTGTCTTTGTGTGAATCGTTTGGCAATAGCCCAACGGCACTTACGTTACATTCCTCTGGCGCGTGAGCCCTCAATACAAACCCGATGCGCCAGCGAGTGAGTACTCGCGCGCCCAAAGACCTCATTCTCGCTGGCGCGTCGTGCTTGTATTTCCGAAACCCAAACTGCTTAAAGTAAGTACCATTTGTCGAAAGCCCCGGTTCTAAAGTGTTGCAACCGAAGCTATCGCCTTAAGCGGCTCACTTATTTAACAAGGCCTCCATGGATCGGCATGTCGTCTTCATCAGGTGTTCTTTTTTTAAGCCAGCGTCGGACAAATTGGACCCCTCTTCCAAGTCACAAAAATTACGCTGATACTTCAACATTGCGTTCATTACCCACTCCTCAAAGCCAGTTCCGCATATAATGTGGATTCCTGAAATAACGCAGAAACTTTGCGAACCCCCAAGACGATGACCAAAACAAAAAGAACAATGCACGCCACGCTTTGCGTCCTAGTCACGACCGCGCTGATGACGACCACGCTGTTGGTAAACTCCGGATGTCGGCCGTCAGAATCCACCAGCTCTAAAAACGCAACCTCGGCATCTAAGACAACGCACGTTGCCTTCAATCCCCAGCGGCGGGTGCTAAAACCTGTCGTCATCGACGGCGATTTGGATTCGGTCGACTTGGCTTCGTTGCTTGGCCAAGACGTCATCGTCAAAGGTGATCTGGTGGTCGTGGATACGTATGATTTAGTTCGACGCGGTCAAGTCAAAGTGGCGCGTGGTCGACTTTATATTCCGACCGGTCGAGTCGATCCCAACGACACCGATCCAAACGCGACATCTTTCGAAGGTGGCAGCAACGTAGCCAAGGTTGTCGCGGCACAAAAGTACAACGATACCGCTACTTTAATCATTGATGATGGCTCAGCGAAACAAAACATTTTTCCACCCACGCTGTTTCCTCGCCTCGGTAAGCAGGATCCAACGGTCCGCATCGGATCGGTGATCCAAGGAGTCTCGGGGCACGTCGTGAAGGCCGGGCGAAATTTTTTACTCGTTTCAGATAAGCCGCTGAAGTGGACCCCTGCCCAAAGACCACAACGACCAGAAATTGGTGACGCAGACGTCACGGTTGCCAGTTTCAACGTGCTTAACTATTTCACCACAATTGACAACGGAGGCAACAACGCGCGAGGTGCAGATTCTGACTCCGAACTCAATCGACAAGAAGCAAAACTTGTTTCTGCTCTCATCGAGTTGCGAGCAGATGTGATTGGTTTGATGGAAATGGAAAATAATCTCGAAGCAGAGCTGCGTCTGGTTGCAGCCTTGAATAAAGCAATGGGCGAAGAGGTTTTTAAAGGCTGCGGCCTCCCAGAGCATTTTCGCTCAGCACCGGGAGGCGCGGACGACATTCGTGTCGGCATCATTTACCGATCGGACCGCGTCACACCGGTGGGGGCGGTATCGATGATCAAGGAAAGCGCATTTTCCAACGCGCGAACTCCGATCCTTCAAGAATTTCAATCAAAAACTGACAGTGCCCCATTCACGGTGATCGTCAACCACTTTAAATCCAAAGGCGGTTCCAACAGAGCCGATACTGCCAACAAGAACAAAGGTGACGGCCAAGGTGCTTACAATGCAAATCGGCGATCTCAGTCGATCGCCATCTGCAATTACATCGACGAACAAAAGAAGGCTGACCCAGAATCACGCATTCTCGTGATTGGGGATTTAAATGCCTACGGGCAGGAGGATCCGATCGATGCGATGCGCGCTAGAGGCCTCGTGGATCTGCGGGAACAACTTGAAAAAGAAAATCCCTCAGGTGCTGTAGGTTCAGATTATTCTTACATCTACATGGGGCAAAGCGGCAGCATGGATCACGCGATGGCGACCGACGCGTTGGCTGCAGATATCACCGGAATTGCGACGTGGCATATCAATTCCGACGAACCCCGTTTTCTGGATTACAACCAGGAATTTAATCCCAAGGAACTCTACAAAGCCGATCCATTCCGCAGTTCCGACCACGATCCTGTCTTGATCGGCATCCGAAACTGACCCGCCGTATAGCCGAGATTTCGACGATACGAACAAAGACGTCTACTTTAAAACAAGACCCCAAGCGGATCAGTTTGACGCACGGCATTCTTACGAATCGCAACCTTGCATTGCTCCGCCACGCGATTGCTTGCAGAAATAGCCTCTTCAAACCGCCGCGTTGGCGTCTTGGCTCGAAGCAATTAAATCAAGACTGCTTTCGCTTCAGGTGAGGCGTCGAAAATTATATTGGGCTCTGTCATGCAATAATTATAACTTAGTTTCAGAGAAACAAATCACTACTGATCCACTTTGTCCGCTTTCACGCCATCGGTTGCCTTCAAGTAACCGTTGAATTTTAACCACGTCGCTAAGTGATGATGCCACATTGAAACGGGAATTTCGGACTTGCGAATTCCATAGCCGTGTCCGCCATTTTGGTAGACGTGCAACTCGCCCGGGACGTTGTGTTGCTTAAGTTTTGATAACAGCAACGCCGACTGAGCGCCACGCATTTTGTCTCCCCACGTTACCGCCATGAACATTGGAGGCGTTTGATCAGTGACCGTAACCAACGGACCCAATTCTGCCACATCGTCACGATAACCGTCGCCCAAATAAGCGGCGTAGATGGGACATGCGAAATCCGGACGCGCACTGACGGTATCAATTTTATCTATCGGCGGGTAACACTCAGTGTCGAATCCAACGGCGGACATGACTGTGAGGTGTCCACCGGCCGAGAACCCCAGCACGCCTATACGCCCCGGATCAATCTTGTACTTTTCTGCATCATGGCGGACCATCCGAATAGCGCGCTGCACGTCCTGCATCGGTTCGAAGTGAATGTTGTCCTTGATCCGACGCGGCACTCGGTATTTGAGCACGAACGCCGTCACGCCAATCGAATTGAACCACTCGGCCAGATCAACCCCCTCGTGTTGCCACGCCAACAGGTTGTAACCGCCGCCTGGGCACACCACGACGGCGGCTCCATTGGCAGATTCTGCTGGCGGTGGATACACCGTCAGAGTAGGCGTGTCAACGAAAAGGATATGTCCTCTAGGATGAACCTTCGTTGCCGCGATCAGCTCGTTGGCCTTATCGGCATCAAACTCAGCAGCACCCTTCGGCAATCCATTGGGCCATATTTCTATTTCGGCGTGCTCCTGAGCGATCGCGGTTTGAGTGCCGCAGACCAAAACAGCCACCAAAAAAAATGTTCGTTGCACACACGCAACGCACCGGTGAAGCTCAGTGGTAATTTCGGATTGTTTGAATTTCATATCTAACTCGTTTGTCCTTCTGTTGAATTCGCCGAGCCATAACATTGGACGGTTTTTGTGTTGTTCAATTGATTCTAACGGAATCACTCTTCCGCCGCAGAGCAAATAGAATCGTTTCACCGCCTGTTGCTGAGCTTTGACCGGATGTGGACAGCCTACTGATATCCTTTGGCTTGGATCGTAAAGAGATGGGCGTAGTGACCATTTTGTTCCATCAGTTCTTCGTGAGAACCACGCTCGATCATCTTACCCTTGGACAGCACGACGATCTCGTCGGCCATCCGGACCGTGGAGAAGCGATGCGAAATCAAAATGGCCATCTGCTTTTGCGTCACTTCATGAAAGTGGTCAAAGATCTGAGATTCTGCTTCGGCATCCATCGCAGAAGTAGGCTCATCGAGCACCAAAATATCGGCCTGCCTTCTCATGAACGCACGCGACAAAGCGATTTTCTGCCACTGTCCACCTGATAGCTCACGACCATCCTTAAACCAACGGCCAAGCTGTGTGTCGTAGCCTTTTTCCATCTCTTCAATAAATGGATCCGCCATCCCTTTTTCACCGGCGGCGCGCTGTTGATCGCGCGCGTCGAAATGGGCCACGTCACCGACGCCGATATTTTCGCCCACCTTCAGCTGATACCGAACAAAATCTTGAAAGATTACGCCAATACGTTGGCGTAACGCGTCCAACTCCCACTCGTTCAAGTCCCTCCCATCGAGCAACACGCGCCCTTGAGTCGGAAGGTACAAACGCGTCAGCAACTTGATCAGCGTCGTCTTCCCTGAACCATTCTCTCCCACCAACGCCAGTTTTCGCCCTGGTCGAAGGTGGAGGCTGATCCGATCAAGAGCGGGAATCGTTTGGCCTGGGTAGGTAAAGGAGACATTTTCAAATCGAACGCCATCGCCTGGCATCGGCCCCGAATCCGCAGTGCCGTCCTGCGTGTCAATCTCTTCTTCGAGAAACTCATACAGGTTGGACAGATACAAATTGTCCTCATACATTTTTCCGATGGCCGTCAGGCTGGCCGCGATCGAGGATTGACCTTGCTTGAAGATCAGCAAATACATCGTCATCCCGCCCAACGTGATCCAGCCCATCGCCGCAGACCAACCGATCCACCCGTATGCTCCGTAGAACGCGACGCTACTGAGCACCCCTAACAAGAATCCCCACAGACCCCGTTTTAAAGTGAGCGCTCTATCTTCGGCGTACAATTTTTCAAAGATCTCTCGATAGCGGTCCAAAAATAGATCGCCGGTGCCGAAGAGTTTAAGCTCTTTGACAAAGTCCTCGCGTGCCAGCAACCATTCGAGATAGTTGCGTTTACGAGTTTCGGGAACTTGCCAACGAAACAGCCTAAACGCCGCGCCTGAAAAGTATGTCTCGACAAAAAAGGAAGGCAATGCCGCCAGCAGCAGCCCCGCCACCGCCAGCCAAGAAAATTGAATTAACAGCCACCCGTAAGTCAGCAACGTAATGCCATTTTGCACCAGCCCAAAGGTGCGAGTGACAAGGCTCAACGGTCGTGAAGAAGCTTCGCGTCGCGCCCGGGTTAGTTTGTCGTAAAACTCAGAGTCTTCGAAGTGCGACAACTCCAACGTTTGAGCTTTTTCGAGGATCATCACATTGACGCGTTGGCCCAAGAGTGCTCGCAAAAGCGATTGAGAAACCATGATCGCACGTTGGGCGGCCGCCATCAGAATGATCAGCACGGCTTCGACGCCAATCCACTTCAACACCATCCAGCGATCCGCCGGTAAATCCGACTCAACCGCAAGGACAACCGCATCGACGATCAGTTTACCGATGTAAGCGATGGCCCCTGGCACGACGCCCGCAAAGATTGTCAGGGCCAAAAGAACTAACGTGAGCCGTTTATCGGTTGTCCAAACAAGTTTCAGCGCTTCTTTGCTATAACGAAATACGCCAAAGAATCTGCCAACGATCGAAGGGTTGTCAGATTTAGGGGCCGCAGCAGGTGGAGTCATCGACTACTCAGTTGGATAAAGAATGAGCCTGTCCATCTACTTCGTTTTAAAGTTTGAACCGTGACCTCTTGGCTGAATCATGCACTCTGGATTTCGTTTAGAAACTCGACGTCACCGCTTTTCAAGCGGTAGTATGCCGAAATGATGGGAAGCCTTGAGTCCTGAACAATTTTCGAACGGGCATAAAGATCTTTCGCTGCCAATCGCGCGTTGGCGCGAACATAGCCAGCCATCTTATCCTTGCCAGTCGGCTTCTTCTGTAACGCCGGAGCGATGTGCCCAACCAAATGCTGTAGCGCTGGACTGGGTGCCACGTTGCCGCTACCTAGGATGCTCAATGCAGCCCCGACGGCACCGCAACATTCATGCCCCAAAACCACAATGCCTTTAACTGACTTTAAATTGGCGGCGGCATATTCAATACTTGCAATCGACGATGCGTTGGCAATGTTGCCGGCCACACGTATCACGAACAATTCTCCAATTCCCGTGTCGAAAACCATTTCGGGAGTGACTCGGCTGTCTGCGCATGATAATACAATGCACCACGGCTCTTGTTTGTCTGTCCAACATTCGCGACATCCAGGTTGCTGATTAGGATGTTCTAACTTGCCAGATTTGTATCGTGCATTCCCTTCATCCAGTCGTTTGAGAACTTTATTCCAATTGGTAAACTTGCCGTAGTCGCCCTCCGACGAGCCATTCTTCTCCGCCGCTTTCTTAGCCTTTTTCGCCACAGAACTCTCTCCTAATTAAATCAAGATGCAACACGGATCCGATTATCGCAGTCAATCACTTCGTCGACAAGCCAGTTTTTTCGCTCAGTAGCCATTCAACGCGATCATTCACCGCCGTCGCTGTGTGTCAGAATTTGAACAGACGTAATCGTCGCGCCCTTTTGCGCAACAACTTCGATCGAGTTACTTCCAGATAGAATCGAAACCGGAACGATCGCATCGATGGGGGCAAAGAACTCTGTAAATTCGTGCGCGTCGCCTTGGTCGAGCTGGACAGGATTCCCGTTTACCTTGACGGTCAAAGGCTCGGTCACACCTCCGCCACGATGCACTCCGATGATCAATTTTGCAAACTCAACGGCTTGTGGCTTTTCAATTTCGACCTCGAAAAACATCGCCTTCCCGGACGATTTAACCGCCGTCTCTTCCGCATACCAACGATTTAAATTAAGCTTCCCCTTCGGCGTAAGCGGATGTTGCAAAACCAAACGCACGACGGTCGTTTCGTTGACATCAACGGGAACCGCCGCCACATCCACATCGTGCTCCGGTTCAAAAACGACGGCACCTTGGTGATAATTTAGCCGAGTCTGCACTGCTTTGGTTGCGCCGACCTGTTTGGCAACGCCTGAAAGGTCCAAGGCGATCTGGCGTCCACCCATGTTGGTAACGGCAAGTGAAATACGATCTCCTTTGTGCACGGCGACAACATCCAACCAATCGCGATCAAAATGGACGGGCAAACGTCGTCCGTCAAAGTCCTCCCAAAGATCGAAATAGTGCGAAACGGTCGTCCGGTCGAAATCCTCGATCGTTCGATGCTTCTTGCGATCGGCTTTGGGCGTGAAAGCTGCATCACCGCTGATCGGGTTCCAAGACATGTGGAGAAAAAGAAAGGGAACGAACATGTCGATCTGATCCGGCCGCTGCATTGATTTATTTAAGTAGGCATTCCACGCATACAATCGCAGCCAATTGTCTGACGGCTTGCGTCCGTTTTGCAACGACCCCGTTTCTGTCATCAACATCGGTAACACGTTATCTGCTTTAATCATGTGCGCCCGAAGCATATCCAGGATCGCCTCGTAACGCCCCAGCAGGTAACTCGAATATCCGATGCCACGCCGCTCGTGAGCGCCGAGCGTCAAAGCGTTTTCGTAGAAATGGTGCGAATAGAAGTCAATGTGGCCTTTGGTATCTTCGATAAAGCGGCATTGATTCTTGAAGATCGTAAAATCTTTCACTTGAACCTGCATGTAGGCAGACGACGGGCCGCCAACCTTCACCTCTGGAGCAACCTCATGCACGGCATCCGCAACACGGTTGTGAAAGTCGGACAGTAATCCCCAGCCGTCGATTCCCTCACGCTCACGCCAATGATACGCCCACTCGGACTGTATACTACTTTCATTTTTCACCTCCCACCATGCTGCGGTGAAACCACCATCTTTGATTTGATCCTCCACATAAGCCGCCGCCAATTCTGCCGCGTCATCAAAATGTTCAATCATTGGAGTGCCGCGCCCCTTGAGCGGCACAGACATGAATCCGGGCCAATCGTTGAAGCACAATGCAAAAGGCTTTTCTTTGTAGGGGGCAATTGTTTTGCGCTGCCGTAATCCAGCATCGTAGGTTTCGAAAAACGACAGGTCCGCCGCGCCCGGCTTGTCCGATCGTTCCTCCAGCGGTTCAATTTTACCCCAACCGCGGGTCAAAGCCGGGTTGAACTTGAACGTGCCTCGGCCCATCCAGAACCCCTTGTCATAGGCCCATTTTTCGAACGACCGGTCAACGACGCCGGGTGTCTCATGAATGCGAAACCATTTGTCACGCTGCAGGTCGGTTGTTGAACCAATCGAAAGTTCGTTCTCAGAGTCAATCTTTATTTCAACGCTTTCACGTGGAAACTCAGATCCCAAATCACGGTAGGCAATCGTGTCAAAATCCTCCGAAATCTGTTTCTGTGCAATGAAAACAAGATCGTCGATTCGGCATACTTCGTCCTTTTGCTTCATTAAGAATGTAATCTTCATCTGCTCAAACGGTTTATCCGAAAGTGGAATTGATGGCATTTGAACACGATAAAAATCTTTCACCTGAACACTGCGCGGCGGTGCCTTCTCGGGAGAAAAAGGAAACACATGGACTTCTTTAATACGATCAAGGTTGTCACCGTGAAAACCAAAGTGGCGAAATTTAACGGCGATCTTTTCAGTCCCCGCAGGCAATATAAGTTCGTCTCCGTGCCGAATTTCAGTCGTCTTCTTCAGGATCGTCACTTCCTTCAAGCCACGGTTTTGCCCCTTGCCGACGTAACGTGTTTTACGGTCTTTCACAAAGGTATCGAAAAGAAAGTCGTGAATAGCTTTTTGCTTCTGTCCTTCTGCGCTTAACTGCGATTGAGCAGTCACACTGGGGCACATGGTGGCAAAGGCGACTAACAGCAGCAAGATCCTGGGACCGATAGAAAGGAAGGCTTGGATCATTTGATTCTATTTTCTGGAGATGAACTGGAACTAACCATATTTTCGCCAATCGGGCCGCCGTTTCAACCAATACACCGATTTTATGTCGCGTGTTATATCGCCTTTCGCTCAGTAAAAGATGCGTTTTAAAAGCCGCACGCTATCTTCACACCGGCAAAGGCGAGGATGCTTTAAATCTCCAAAAATCAATTTTGTTAATTTAAACGCGCGATTCAAGCGGTACTACGGCGCGCGGTTGAGCTCCCGTGTATTCGGCCAAAGGGCGCACCAAACGATTGTCAGAAAGCTGTTCGGAAACATGCGCAGTCCAACCTGCCACCCGCGCCATTACAAAAATCGGCGTGAACAAATCGATCTCAAAACCCATCAAGTAATATGCCGGGCCGGCAGGAAAGTCGAGATTCGGGTGAATGTTTTTTCGCGCGACCATCTCGTTTTCAAGGATATCCGAAATCTCCACCCACTTCTGGCCGTCGCGGCACTTCGCCAACAGGTCGCGATATTTTGACATCGCTGGGACACGCGAATCGCCGTTGCGATAAACGCGATGGCCAAACCCCATGATCTTCCGTTTTTCACGCAGCGCCGTTTCCAACCAAGGTAACGCTTGATCCGGTGTGCCAATCTCTTCCAACAGTACCATCACCGCTTCGTTCGCCCCGCCGTGCAAGGATCCCTTGAGCGCGGCGATCGCGCCGCTGACCGCGCCGCATAAATCGGACAGAGTGGAAACGATCACGCGCGCTGAAAACGTGGACGCATTGAATCCATGTTCGGCATACAGCGTTAACGCCCCGTCGAACGCGTCCACCACTTCCGCCTCGGGCACCTTTGCCTGACAAATATGGAAAAAGTTTGCGGCCATCGACAGATCCTCGCGCGGCGGGATAAACTTTTCTCCTCGACGTGCGCGCTCAAACGCGGCGATGATTGTCGGGATCTTTGCCAGCAGGCCGATGCCGTTAAGGATCGCCGTTTCCGCGTTGTCGGCACCTGCAAACTCTTGCTCCATGCCAAGATAGCTGACCGCCGTTCGCAGCGCATCCATCGGATGCCCTGACGTCGGAAACTGATGGATGACTTCCAACAACCCAGCACTTAAACCTCGAGCGCTACGTTCCTGCTGAGTAAATTCAGCAATTTGATCGGCGTTGGGAAGTTCGCCGTAAAGCAACAAATAAGCGACTTCCTCAAACTCGCATTGTTCAGCCAGTTCGTGCACCGGATATCCGCGATAATAAAGCGACTTCTGTTCGGGTAGCACATGTGACACCGACGTTGTGTCGAAGATCACTCCCTCCAAACCTTTTTTTGCTTTGAAGTGGTCTGAGTTGGTCATCGGTGCGCTCCGGTTAGAGTCTGAAGTTAAAAAGGTCGGAATCAATCTTTGCGTACGATTCATAATCCAAAAGTTGGTACAGTCGCTGGCGTGTTTGCATGTCGGCCACGGCGGAATCTTGAGTGCCATCGGCGGCCAACGTTCGGAACCCTCGCTCGACCGCTTGCATCGCCAATCGCAACGCAGTGACAGGATAGATGACCACGTTGTAGCCCAGATCCGACAATTGATCGGTCGTCAAAAGTGGCGACTTGCCAAACTCAGTCATGTTCGCCAGCAACGGCACATCGACGGCGTCGCGCAACGCGGCAAACTCTTTCTCGTCCGCCAATGCCTCAGGAAAAATCATCTCGGCCCCAGCATCGACATACCGCTGCGCCCTCTCGATGGCAGCGTCCAAACTCTCGACGCCTCGAGCATCGGTACGCGCGATCACCAAAAAGTTTTCGTCTACTTTGGCGTCTACGGCCGCTTTAATTTTTCGCGCCATCTCTTCGGCGGGAACTAAGGTTTTGTTGTCCAGATGACCACAACGTTTAGGAAATCGTTGATCCTCTAAGTGGCATCCGCAGACACCGGCAGCCTCCATCCTCACAATCGTGCGGGCAACATTCGCGGGTTCGCCAAAACCCGTATCGATGTCGACCAACACCGGCAGGCTCGTCATGCCAACGATTGACTCTGAACGCTGGACAACTTCCGACAGCGTCGTTAAACCAATGTCGGGTAAACCAAGATCCGCTGACAGCGCGGCACCGGAAACGTAGACGCCTTCGAAGCCAATCTCTTCAATCAACTTCGCGACCAACGGTGAAAACGCGCCGGGCAATCGTAGCAACTGGCCGCTGGCCAACGCATCGCGAAACGCTTTTCTCTTCTCATGAGCAGTTTTATTGTCAGAGGCCATTAAAAGATCCCTTCGGTGTCACGTTCTGAGTGGCTGATCCGCGCGGGGTCAAGCTGAACGTTCAACTGCCCCACTTCATCGGCGGACAACTGAGGCAACCGTTGACAAAGATCGATAAAGCGTGTGTGCTCTTTGGAATCAAGGAAGCCTTCGGTTAGCGTAGAAAATTTCCCAATGTAATCTGCGCGAGCGAAGGGACGTTCGCCAAAGCAATGGGCGTTGGCAACCGCCATTTCATCCTCAATCCTTTCACCGTTTTTTAACTCAATGACGACACGCCCTCCAAACGCTTTCTGAGCAGGGTCGGACGTATAATAACGCTCGGTCCATTTTGAATCTTCGACGGTTTCAATTTTTCTCCACAGCCGTACCGTGTCGGCGCGGCCGGCGCGTTGAGGTAAATAACTGTCAACGTGGTGCCACGTTCCGTCCTGCAATGCCACGGCCAAGATATACATAATACTATGATCGAGCGTTTCGCGCGAAGCGGTTGGATCGGACTTCTGCGGATCGCCAGCGCCGGTGCCGATGACATAGTGAGTGTGATGGCTGGTGTGAAGCGTGATTTTTTCGACGTCATCCCAATCCGAGATTTTTGTCCGCATGCGAAACGCCAGATCAATCAGCGCCTGTGCTTGATACTCCGCTGAGTGCTCTTTTGTATAAGTCTCCAAAATCGCTCTGCGCGGTTCGCCAGCTTCGGGCAGAGACACCGAGTAATTCGAATCCGCTCCATCGAGCATATACGCCAGAACGCTGTCTTCGCCTTCGTAGATTGGCGATGGACTCCCTTCGCCCCGCATCGCGCGATCGACCGCTTCGACGGCCAGCTTTCCGGCATGGGCTGGAGCATAAGCTTTCCAGCTGGAAATTTCGCCCTTGCGTGATTGACGCGTGGCGAAGGACACGTGAACCGCGTGTTGAATGGCTTGAAAAACGGTCTCGGTGGACAGTTTTAACATAGCGCCGATACCAGCGGCTTGGGCGGGGCAGAGATGCGCGATGTGATCCTTTTTATGTTTGTGAAGGCAAATTCCTTTCACCAATGCAACTTGAATTTCATACGACGCGACCAAGCCGCGCAACAACGCATCGCCCGTCAATCCACACTGCTGTGCAACCGCTAACAGCGGTGGAATATTATCACCAGGGTGCGAATAGTCGGCCGCCAAAAAGGTATCGTGCATGTCCAGCTCGCGCACCGCCGTCCCGTTAGCCCATGCTGCCCACTCGGCATCGAACCGACGCGCGTTGTCGATGCCGAAAACGCAGGCACCGCTTTGGCGTGGATGAGCGATTGCTTGAGCCCGGGCATGCGCCACCGGGCCGCGGTTAATCGCGCCGATCGCTACCGCCGCATTATCTATCACACGGTTGGCAACCATTTCGGCCACATCCGAATCCACCGCAACGTCATCGGTCGCCAGCGCGGCAAGCTTCCAAGCAAGTTGCTCTTCGCGCGGAAGATTTTCTGCGGAAGGGTAAACGCGTAACGAGTGTTGTTGCATGGAGATAATTTTCTTAGGTGGTCTATTGTGTTATTCAGTTAGGCGATGAAAGCTGCGACGCAACTGGAGGTTAGCGGCTTGTTGATTTAGTCGGCTTTCGATTTTTAATGTGAGCCGTTTGGGCGTTAGCCCCGGTTTTGCGACGACCCAACCGAGGCTAACGCCTAAACGGCTCACTTAATTAGCAAACCCTTAGCTTCGAGACGCAAACTGCGGTTCAATGGCGGGTAAAAACCGGCGGCTAGCGCTTTGCCGCTCACAGTTTCGTTTCCGTCATAATAAACAACATCTTGATTCGAAGCTGGCGAGGTCAAATTGGGGTCGCTCAATCCTTACGTTCGGTTTTCCAAACGGGATCGTGATGCGAATCAAACGGTGAACCAAACCAGCGTGTCAGGGTCATCTTTTGCTGAGTGTAAAACTGAACGCTTTCAGTTCCTTGGATATGCAGGTCACCGAAAAATGATTGGTTCCAACCGGTAAACGGAAACCAAGGCATCGGGGCGGGCACGCCGACGTTGATGCCGATCATGCCAGCGTTAAAATGGCGCTTGAAATGTCGGGCCGCATGTCCGTCGCGTGTGAAAATCGAAGCGCCGTTTCCATAGGGACACTCTTGGCCAATCTTGATCGCACTGTCCAGATCGTCAGCACGGATCACTGAAAGTACAGGTCCGAAGATTTCTTCTTGAGCGATCTTCATCGGCGTTTTCACTTGGTCAATGACGCTCGGTCCGATCAGAAATCCGTCACCTGCGAAATCCTGACGTCCGTCAAGCGCGATGCTTGCGCCCTCGTTACTGGCAACGTCCATGAACCCGGCCACGCGATCAACGTGCTCACGCCGAATCAGAGGCCCCATGTCAACGTCCTCATTTCCGTCGGAGGGACCGACGCGCATACTGCCTGCGTGATCATTGAGACCATCTACCAAAGGGTCACCAATGGAACCGATGGCAACGGCAATGCTGCCGGCCATACAGCGCTGACCACCACAACCAAAAGCCGATGCGGTGAGCGCTTTGACCGAAAGATCCAGATCGGCATCAGGCATAATAATCAAGTGATTTTTAGCTCCGCCGGCGGCCTGGACTCGTTTCCCGTTTTTCGTACCCGTTTCATAAATGTATTTTGCAATCGGCGTTGAACCAACGAATGAGATGGCCTTGACATCAGGATGAGTAAGTAACGCATCGACGCATTCTTTGTCACCGTGAACGATGCTGAGAACGCCCGGTGGTAAACCGGCTTCCAACAGCATCTCTCCGATTAGGTTCGCCGAGAGAGGCGTTTTCTCAGACGGCTTGAGCACGAATGTGTTTCCGCACGTCAGCGCGACGGGGACCATCCACATCGGAACCATCGACGGGAAATTGTAAGGCGTGATGCCAACGCAGACGCCCACCGGATGACGATTGGTTTCAGCGTCAACGTCTCTGGCGATGTTGGCCATCGTGTCACCAACGCTCATGCTGGGGATGCCACACGCAAATTCAACCATCTCAACGGCGCGTTGAACCTCGGCCCGCGATTCTGCTAACGTCTTGCCGTGTTCGCGTGTGACCAAGGCCGCAATTTCATTGAAGCGCGCATCCATGATTTGACGAAGACCGAACATGACGCGCGCCCGCTCAACCACCGGCGTTTCACTCCATCCCGCCAACGCATCAACGGCACCTTCAACTACTTTATTGGTCTCCTCTGTTGAACTAAGCACCACTTCGGCGATCGCCTGACCGGTGGAAGGATTGAAAACTTCGGACGTGCGTTGGGACGATGCAGAGATCCAATTTCCGCCGGACAAGTTGGGAACACTTTCTAGTGCCGATGTTGATTCAGTTGTTGACATTGCTCACCCTAAGAGTTCATTAAAAAATTTTGCGTAACCTCTTGTTAAGATCTTCCTAAGATCCCAAAAAAGATGATTCGCTAAACAATCATTGTTGGTGCCACAAATCGGAAATAGCAAGGTCTAAAACGGAAACTTTATGATAACATCTTTTTACTAAACAAGATTCCAACCCATTTTTCGTTACGAGGTTCTTTCATGTCACGCAATGTTAAAGGTGCTTTGATCCAAGCGTCGCTTTGTGAGCCGGCGACTTCCCCAGTGCAAAAAATTAGCAAGGCAATGATCGACAAACATGTCGACATGATTGGTGAAGCCGCCAAAAAAGGTGCACAGTTTGTTTGTCTTCAAGAACTTTTCAACGGCCCGTATTTCTGTGCCGAACAAGACCCAAAGTGGTACGAACTGGTTGAACGCATTCCCGACGGACCAACGGTAAAACTGATGCAAGAGCAGGCGAAGAAGCATCAAATGGTAATCGTGGTTCCAATCTACGAAGAGGACATGCCCGGCGTATATTACAACTCGGCCGCCGTTATTGACTCAGACGGTTCGTATCTTGGTAAGTTTCGTAAGATGCACATTCCCCATTGTGCTCCGGGATTTTGGGAGAAGTTCTATTTTCGTCCAGGGAATCTTGGCTATCCAGTGTTTGACACGACCGTTGGCAAGATCGGCGTCTACATTTGCTACGACCGACACTTCCCCGACGGAGCCCGTTGCTTGGGGCTCAATGGTGCTGAGATCGTGCTCAATCCATCCGCTACGGTCGCGGGACTTAGCGAGCATTTATGGAAGATCGAACAACCCGCGCATGCCGTCGCCAACCAATACTTTGTCGGGGCCATCAATCGACCGGGCTCCGAAGCACCTTGGAACATTGGCGAGTTTTACGGTCAAAGCTACTTTTGTGATCCGCGCGGCCAAATAATCGCCGAGGGATCACGAGACACCGATGATATTGTGATTGCAGATTTAGACTTGGATATGATCCGCGAAGTGCGAAACACTTGGCAGTTCTTCCGTGACCGCCGTCCTGAAAGTTACGGAGCAATTGTGAAACCGTAATGACAAATTCCCAACCCGACAATCAAAACGAAGATGCCACAACCGACAGCCAATTGAGCCAGGTTTCCGAAAATGAAGCGCTCGATAAAGGGGGTGTCCTCTATGGGCTTGATGATAAACCGCCCATGCCCCGCGCTATTGCTTTGGCGTGTCAACACGTCCTGATGATGTTCGGGTCGACCGTCGCGGTACCGCTGCTGCTAGGTCCAAGCATGGGAATGGACAACAATCAAATTGCCATCCTGATCAGCAGCGTGATGCTCTGCAGCGGCGTCGCGACCTTCATCCAAGCCACATTTGGGTCTCGGTTGCCAATCGTTCAGGGTGTTTCGTTCAGCTTTTTGGCGGCGTTCGCGTTCATCATCGCCACGGTTCAAGCACAAGGCGGCACGCCTGCGGAATCAATGCAGTACATCGCCGGTTCCATTTTGGTCGGTGCCGTTATCGAGATGACGATTGGGTTTTCAGGGCTCTTTGGGATGATCCGCCGAGTTCTATCGCCGGTCGTCGTTGGCCCGGTGATCATGCTGATTGGTCTTGCGCTTTATCAGTTCGGTGCTCCGATGGCTGGATTGAGTTGGCCGATTTCAATTCTGACGATGACCCTTGTGGTTGTCTTTTCATACGTGCTGGCTCGCAACCGCAAGATTTTTCGCATGTTTCCCATCTTGCTGGCAATTTTGATCAGTGTGGGCGTCTGCGCTGTATTGACCTTCAGTGGTCTGATCGATTCAACCCATTCGGCGTACTTAAATACTCAGCACGTCAATGCGGCGAGTTGGCTGCGGGTCAATCCAGCAGAAGTATTTCTCCCTTGGGGCGTTCCCAAATTTCAACTGGGATTCGTTCTGGCGGTGCTGGCTGGTTTTCTGGCGTCGATGATCGAATCCTTCGGCGACTACCACGCTTGCAATCGAATGGCCGGCGGTAAGGAATTGACGTCAGAGCAACTGTCGCGCGGGATTGGTTGCGAGGGCGTCGGGTGTGCGATCACTGGGCTTTTGGGTGGGTTCAGTTCGACTTCCTATTCAGAGAACATTGGTTTGGTAGGCATCACCAAAGTCGGGAGTCGTTACGTTGTCCAAATCGCAGCAGTGATCCTGATCGTGATCGGGCTGATTGGGAAATTCGGAGCGATTGCTGCCGCGATGCCCAAACCAATCGTCGGCGGATTGTACTGCGTGATGTTTGGATTGATCAGCGCCGTGGGGATTAAGGAACTGACCAAAGCGGATCTGGACCTCGACCGGAATTTGTTTGTTGCCGGTTTCTCTTTGTTCATGGGTTTGAGTGTTCCTTTCTATTTTGGCTCTGACGCTGGCATCGCATTGCTTGAACAGATTGGCGCTTACTCAACAGGACTTAAAGACGTCGTCGGAGCGATCGGCAATACTGGCATGGCCGTGGCGGCGATCATTGGTCTGACTTTAGACAACACGCTGCCAGCAACACGAGAACAACGCGGCTTGTCGTAGACATTCCTCGGAACTTAACATGAGGGACTTCAGCGATTCTACCTGTTCGAATTATTTCCATTATCCTCAAAATTAACTAAGATATTTTAATCACGTTGAACCGCCGCCAAACCTAACTAACACTGCTTTAGCGCAGGCTGACGATCTCAGCGGCAAGGCGGCCGGACGATAAGTATGGCGACGGCTGCATTTAATCGGCTGTTTTAACTGGCTGCATTTAATCGGCTGTGACACCCGCGGCTAGCGCCTTGCGGCTCAAAAGATATTTTCGTTCATCGGCCAGGCTTCAACCTCTCTAGAAAAAAAGGCAACACAATGGCAGATCTATCCACAACGGTCAACGGACTAAAAATGCCCAACCCCTTTGTGATCGGGTCGGGCCCTCCGGGCACTAACGCCAACGTGATCGGTAAAGCCTTTGATGAAGGTTGGGGCGCGGTGATCGCAAAAACGATCAGTTTGGAGGCTGAAAAAGTTATCAATGTTCAACCGCGCTACGCGCGCCTCCGCAGCCGTGAGTCAAAAGAGATTTTTGGCTGGGAGAACATCGAACTGATCAGCGATCGAAGTTTTGAGACTTGGATGGATGAATTCAAGTCGATCAAAGACAAATACCCTGATGGGATCTTGATCGCTTCGATCATGGAAGAGTACCGCAAAGACGCGTGGTGCGAGATCGTCGAAAAATGCCAAGACGTTGGCGTGGATGCGTTTGAGCTGAATCTGTCCTGTCCTCACGGATTGCCAGAACGAAAAATGGGTTCCGCGATGGGCGTGAATCCAGATCTGGTTGAAGAAGTAACAGGTTGGGCGATGGCCGTCGCCAAGGTCCCCGTCTGGGCAAAAATGACGCCCAACGTGACGCGCATCGAAGACCCCACTTCGGCGGCCTTGCGCGCCGGTGCCGATGGGATTGCGGCGATCAACACGATCCGCAGTGTCCTGGGCGTCGATCTTAAATCGCTGCGCCCCGAGCCATGCGTCGAAGGTTACACCACACCCGGCGGGTATTCATGCCAGGCCGTCAAACCGATCGCGCTGCGTAACTGTATGGAGATTGCGACGTTGATTCAATCGGACTTCGAGGGCCGAACGCTCAGCGGAATCGGTGGTGTCGAAACAGGGCAAGACGCGGCCGAGTTCATCCTTTTGGGTTCGGATACCGTTCAGGTTTGTACCGGTGTGATGAAAATGGGTTATGCAATGGTTAAACCCATGATGGACGAACTGGCCGCATTCATGGATGAACATGGCTTTCATTCGATCAGCGATTTTAAAGGGCACAGTTTGCAATTTTTCCGCACACATGCCGAATTGGTTGAAATTCAAGCCGAAGCACGGGCGAAGAAGAAAGCCGCACACGCAGAGAAGAAAGCGGCCCAATCGGGTGACGATAAGATGATTCGAGAAGACAACCAATGGACCGGCGATGATTTCGTTGACCAGAGCGATGCCCTTTCTCGTGGTTAGTGATTTGTCACGGTGATAGCTTCGGGTTGCGAATTTGATGCTCTAACAAACCATTTGAGTCGTATCATTGGAGTCGTTTCATTGGAGTCGTATTTCAAAAGTGGTTGGGTTTGCGGGCGAGGAATTCCCCTCGTCCCAGCGTTCCTACGAATTCTCCATCGCGCACTTGGACTTCGCCGCGCACCGTGACCACCGACGGACGACCCTTTGTCTTCCAACCTTCAAACGCACTGTAGTCGACCTTCATTTGCTGCGTTGCGGAGGAGATCGTGCCCGAGTATTCGGGATCGAAAATGACAAGATCCGCGTCACTTCCGATTTGTATCGCGCCTTTACGCGGATACAGCCCGAACAACTTGGCCGCTTGCGTACTTCCCGCATCGACGAACGTATGAAGGTCGATTTTTCCGGCGACGACTCCGTGCGTGTACAGCAGATTGATCCTATCTTCTACCGACGGAAGGCCGTTGGGGATCTTGGTGAAGTCGTCCTTGCCCATCGTTTTTTGGTCGCCAAAGTCAAAAGGCGCATGATCGGTCCCGACGGCGCTGATTAAGCGATTGCGAATTCCGTCCCACAGGATCGCCTGATTACGTTTGTCACGAATAGGCGGCGACATGACGTACTTCGCGCCCTCGAAATCAGGTTTTTCAGCGTAGGTTTTGTCCAACACCAGATACGGAATCACGGTCTCAATCCACGCGTTAACGCCTCGATAACGGGCCGCTTGAGCAGCCTTAACCGCTCCGTCGCACGAGGTGTGAACGACGTAAACGTGAGCACCGGTCAACTCTGCGAAGGTCATTAAATGGTTGACGCCGGCCGTTTCGACGGACTCCGGACGAGACGGTTCGTGGAACTCTGGCCCTGTTTTTCCAGCGGCGATGAATTCGGTTTGAAGCTGTGCAACCGCCGTTGCGTTCTCGCAATGCGCCGTCACGATCACGCCCAGCTCTTTAGCCAGCTTCAATGTATTGAACAGTTCCTCGTCATCGATTCCAAAGGCACCTTTGTATGCCAGGAAAATTTTGAAGGACGCAACGCCGCGTGAAACAAGTTCGCGCAATTCTTTTTCGGCTGCTTCGTCGAATTTTGTGACGCCCATGTGGAAGGTGAAGTCGACCGCCGCAAGCCCCTCCGCCTTGGATCGCCACAATTCAAACGCTTCGATCGGTGATTCCGCGCGGCTGGGGCAGCACATCTCGATCAGCGTCGTCGTGCCTCCAACCAGTGCGGCCTTGCTGGCGGATTCATAGTCATCCTTGGCGTACGTTCCCATGAACGGCAAATAGATATGAACGTGCGGGTCGATGAAGCCTGGAAAAACGTATTTTCCCGTCGCGTCGATGACTTCTGCATCAGACGGTACCGGCAGATCGTTTCCGATCGCAGTGATCAGCTCACCTTCAACCAGGATGTCCGCGATGTAATCATCGGTGGCGGTGATGATACGACCATTTTTGACTAATAAAGACATACACTCTCCAAAGTTGATGTTCTTAACCGGTGGCTAAAGACAAATATTCGTCGCACGACTGCCCTATTCGCCAAGCCCGCCGACGGCTCAGCGACGTCCAAAATTCTCGGCGACCGTGCTGCGCCTGTTACGAAGTGCAATACTCGTCGGCAATCGAAATCGCTTGAGAGATGATGCCGAGTCCCTCGTCCACTTCCTCCTTGGTGATGTTCAGCGGTGGAGCGACGAAAATCCAATTCCATCTGACAAAGGTAAACATTCCCAACTCCCTAATTTTGGCTGACATGCGATTGGTCGCCTCCATCTCCTGGGGCTTGGCGTTCCAAGGCGTGACGGGTTCCTTCGTCTCACGATTTTTAACCAGTTCGATACAACCCAAGAGACCCGTATTGCGAAAGTCACCGATCGAAGGATGTTTTTCTTTTAACAGCTCAATTTGCTGCTCAATATAGCGACCGGTCTGAGCGGCTTGCTCGACCAGTCCATCCTCTTGGTAAACTTCGATCGTCGCCAGAGCTGCGGCGCACGAGACCGGATGAGCCGAATACGTCAGCCCCAAGGGGAGGGCTTTATCGGTGAAACGATCCGCCAGTTCGTCCGTCACCATCAACCCGCCCAATGGTAGGTACCCTGAAGTCAATCCTTTGGCGATGCACATCATGTCAGGCTGGACGCCGTGATTCTGGATGCCGAACATTTTTCCGGTTCGACCAAACCCGCTCATCACTTCGTCATCGATCAGCAGAATGCCGTGCTTGTCACAGATCGCGCGGACAAGTTTCCAGTAGTTTGGTGGGTACTTGATACAACCCGACGATCCACTTTCGCCTTCCAATAGAATCGCAGCGACGCTGCTTGGGTTCTCGAATTCAACCACTCGTTGCAAAGCCGCTGCCGCATTTTCTCCGCATTGTTCGAAGGTCGAACTATTCCAAGGGCACCGATAGAAATATGGGTTCTCAACATGGATATGGTTGGGAACCTGCTGAGCATCCATGCCGAACTTCCTCGGATCTCCACCGGCGGACATCGCGGCGTAGGTCGCTCCATGATACGAGCGATAGAGGGAAATAATTTTGTGCCGACCGGTTGCGGCGCGAGAGAGCTTAATCGCATTTTCGACTGCCTCTGCGCCACCGAGAGTAAAGAAGGTTTTGGTGAGATTGCCAGGTGCGATCTCCGCCAATTTTCTTCCCAGCGTTGCCCGCACGTCAGTCGCCATCCCGGGATAGACGTAGCTGAGTTCGTCCATCTGTCTGACGACGGCGTCTCTGATTTTTTTATGCCCGTGTCCAATGTTGACGTTCATCAACTGCGAAGAGAAGTCAATATAACTCTTGCCGTCACGGTCATAGATATAGACGCCCTCGGCACGTTGGGCATTGATGGGGTTCAGTCCTCCCTGCTTCATCCACGAGAACAAGGTGTAGTTCAGGCAATCTTTTACAATTGAGGCGTCAGCAGTGTTGCTCATGGCATTTTTCCCTCAGAGTCGATAGGTCACGATCGTTATGGCGCAATCATTTAAATCAAAGTACCGTTGAGCCGATCATGCAAGCAACCGTACTACTGCGAAGGTGTCCCGATGGTCTGAAATTCGTCATACACGTTCCCCACCCTCATCACTTGAGTTTACTTTTAAATTATATCACATCTGCGGCGCATCTAAACGTTGGTATGCGGCATCATCCGGGGCCAAGACGAAAGTTTTCGATTGGGTTAAACTGATCCCTATGAACAATCGACTTACAAAGATCAGCAAATATTTAGGCTTCGTATTGCGGCATCACCCCGAATCCATTGGGCTGAGCCTCGATGACCAACGGTGGGCGAACGTGGACGAACTGATTAAAAATGCCAATGCCAACGGCAAGTCAATCACACTGACACAGGTCCAAGAAGTCGTGGATTCGGACGCGAAAAAAATGTTTATATTCAGTGAAGATGGACGCCGCATTCGCGCCACGTCTTAGAAACAATTCGACGTCCGACGAATTATTTCACTTGACCAATCGGCTGCAATTTGTCACTCCAAGGGGAACAAGCCTGACCGAAGCGGAGTGGGTAAGGCTGGGGCGTTCTGCAAATGCCAGCAGATATCTGGCTTGACCCTTTTTTGTAATTTTTCCATACTTAGGCTCAAGTGATCAACACCCCGAGCCGTAAGCTCGGTTTGGGTGGGCTGGCCTAAGGAAGGGCCGTTTTTCTGTGGTGAATGGAGTTACCCTATGTGCGCGAAATCGTTCTCGTTTTTTGCAACTATCGTCTTTGCTGTCCTTATAGCGACGGTCATATCCGATACTTCGGCTACTGCTCAGCAAGCATCTTCAACGCCGCAGCCGGTATCGCAAACGGGACAAAAACGAATTTCGACGATGGCGACCGTCAATGGTCGACCGATTTCTCGCCAACAGCTGGCCAACGAAGCGATGCGTCGTTTTGGTAACGATGTACTGGAAAGCATCATCAACAAACTGTTGGTAATGAACGAGTTGCGCGAGCAGGGGATTCAGGTTACCGAAGGCGACATCAACCAAACGATTACTGAAAAAGCCGAAAAGTTCGGTCTCTCTGCCGATCGCTATTTAAAGCTGATCGAAAGCAAACGGAATATCAAAATTGACCAATATAAGAATGACATCGTATGGAACGAACTGGCGCTCCGCCGGATCGCTGAAGCACAGATTCAAGTCACATCCCAAGAGCTTGACCAGCGAATGGAGTTCGAATTCGGCGCGAAAGTTCAAGTCCGCCAAATCGCTTTGGCTGATTTAGAAGCGGCGAAAACGCTACGTGAAATTCTACGGGCAGAACCTGAAAGTTTTGAGAAACTGGCCAAGCAGCACTCAGTCGATACTAACAGTGCTGCGATGGGCGGGCTGTTACCTCCTGTCCGTCGCAATAGTGGATTCCCTGAATTCGAAAACGTTGCTTTCGCCCTCCAGCCGGGTCAAATCTCGGAAGTATTCAAGGTCGATGGCGCATTTTTAGTGCTGCGATGCGAGCGCGTATTTCCGGCAGAAGAACTAACCAAAGAACAGGTCACACAAGTTCACGAGCGTCTGGTGGAAGAGATTACACGCGACAAACTTCGTAGCTCCGCCCTCGATCTATTCCGTAACCTGCAGGAATCGGCGCAGATCGTCAACGTAATGAACGATCCCAAACTCTCCAAACAGATGCCGGGGGTCGCCGCAATGGTGAACGGCGTAAAGGTATTAAAGAATCAAGTCGCTGAGGAATGCATCACGCGCTATGGCAAGATGATGCTGGAGGTCGAAGTCAATCGAACGCTGTTAGTGCAAGAACTCGAACGCAACGGCATGTCGGTGCAGCAAGAAGAAGTAACCGACGAAATCGCGCGGGCCGCTGAACAAGTGAAACAACGGCTGCCAGGCGGTGAAGTTAACATCGACGAGTATTTGGCTTTCGTCACCGGCAACGATAAGAGCAAGGTCGATTTCTACATCGAGGACCAAGTCTGGCCGACGGTGGCGCTGAAGAAATTGGTGGCTGATAAAGTTGAGGTAACCGACGAAGATCTGCAAAAGGGCTATGAAGCGAATTTTGGACCGGGCGTCGACGTGTTGGCGATTGTTTTTCAAGACCAACGGTCAGCGACAAAGGTTTGGAAGATGGCCGCCGCTAATCCAACGGCTGAGTATTTTGGTCAGCTGGCCAATCAATATTCAATCGAACCCGCCTCCAAGAACAACTTTGGCCAAGTTCCTCCTGTGAAGAAATTTAGTGGCCAACCAGAATTGGAAGCCGAAGCGTTCTCGCTGTCCAAAAATGAAATCTCAAAAGTGATTCAATTGGGCGAACACTGGGCGATTCTGTTCAGCAAGGGACGCACCCATCCTCAAGTCGCAGACTTCGACGCCGTGGAGGACGAACTGCATAAAAACATTCACGAGAAGAAAATGCGTTTAGCGATGCAGGATGAAATCCAACGCATCCACCAAGACGCTCAGATCGACAACTATTTGACGGGAACGTCGCAGACAGGCAAAGCGATGGTGCGGTCAGCTCGTTCATCTGATCAACGTCTGCCCGTAGGGATTCGGCAGTAGTAAACGTTTTCTCATCGATCCCATCACGTAGGAAAAATTCCCGGCTTTCAATTGAGTACGG